>Ga0210003_1000111_pt1 | contig 69325 bp, 54 predicted proteins | sample LantaG_FD_182804 | JGI IMG/M metagenome (GOLD analysis project Ga0210003, IMG submission 182804) | Deep subsurface microbial communities from Baltic Sea to uncover new lineages of life (NeLLi) - Landsort_02402 metaG (SPAdes) (version 2) | ecosystem: Environmental > Aquatic > Marine > Oceanic >... | reverse complement strand
ACCATACTGCACAACAAAATTATCACCCGCAATATATGCTATGATTAATGAAAGTGTATCCTTCGACTCTATATCATAAGGACCAAACGAAAGCAGATAACGCGTGTCGTTAACGCTATCAACACCCGAAGGATATGCATAATTGGGATCAACATTGACACCACGCTCTCCTACCTGGTCAGGGTCAAAATAACCATTGCTCAAAATCTTGTATTTGTTGACATCACCATCTGGTGTTCCATCTACATCGAATGGGTCGGAAGATACAGACGGACCCCAGTCCTTCGCATCTGATGCATTCGACATCCACCAATTATAGGATACCTGGCTGGGTGGTGGATACAGTATTCTTGTTCCTGTCGCACCGTCCGCTGACACGGGATAGTCTTTATGAAGCGGATGGTCTGGTAAACCAGGGTCTGGCTCCTTGTCACCATCAAAATCCGCAAGCCATGCAAGGTTTATCAACTCATTCGGATCATTCGTTTTGGAACTCCCACTAATAAGATTACCGTCTTTATCATAGTAACCGACACCCCACAAAGTATCATTATTGTTATTCCATCTCCTGAATCCTGTAATATCATCCTGAGATTTTTCGTATTCATAATCTGGTCCCCAGGGTCCCACATCACCATCGATATACAAGCCAAAATAAAGCTCACTCAGTTTGCCATTACTGATATTCTCGATATCAAACTTCAGGAATACAAAATCCTGGTTGTAGGTATAACTCCAGGCATAGTCTGTCTGCTCCATTCTTAATCCCATAGATCTGTGTGCCGCCGGAGAAGTATTAGGTACAAAATTATCAGTGTAAGCCATCATGAAATCCTGTTCGGAAACCGCTAAGGTGTCGTCAGGGTCTCTCGTTGACCTTACATAAATCGTATCGGTATCCGCATTTGTAGGCCAGAATTCATTCTCCCACTGCCAGCCATCTGCTCCAACGGAAACCAGCGTATCAGCCGTCGTATCAGAGGTCTGAACAATAGCACCTATCCACAGAGCACCCTGGAAAAGATAATCCGCATGAGAACCGCCGGGAAACTCGCAGGATGGAAAATTCTTCCCGTATATCTTCCAGTTTCCAGCGTTTCCAAAAAATCCAAAGTTTGTTACGGTCAGCCATATATTACCAACATCGTGATACTTGTACTGAGTCGTTGGCTTGCTGCCCATCTGCTGCGTAACCTTTGGTACCTGCCCCGAATCTATATAAGCATAACTGTATGCAAAAACTGCGAAGACAAAAAGAAAAGAAATAATCACCATTTTTCTTTTCATAACATCCTCCTTTTCTTAACTATGCGCACTAAAAAAAATCCAAACACAGAGAACAAATACTTTCTCAGTGCCCTCTGTGGTATGATTCATATTCTTTCTATATTTGTTCCTCCTGTTACCTCTTATTCTTCTAAGATAAACCTGTAAGGATAACTCACCCATACTTTGACCGGTTTGTCCCTCTGCTTTGCAGGATAAAATTGTGTTGCATATGCTGCTCGCATTGCTGCCTTATTCGTATCTTGGGTCAAACCCTTCAGAACTTTTACCTTAAGCACCTTGCCATCCACATCTATCAAAAGCTTAAGTATAACCGTACCCTCAATGCCTGCTTTCTTTGCAATCTCAGGATAATCAGGTTTAACCCTGCTTTTTGGTTTTGGTGGGGTATCGTATGCAACAAATTCCGGAGTTTCTGCCTCCGGTTGAACCGGCAACTTCTCAAATGTTTCAAAATCAGCAGTTTTTTCTATCGTTGCCTTCTCGATTTCCGCCTCACTTTCAGCCTCAACCGGAAGTTGAGGTTTTGCTTGAGGCTGCACTTCGTCAACCCTTTCAATCTGTTCAGGTAATTCCTCTACTTTCGTCACTTTGCTAACCTTTGGTACATAGGGATGTAAAGTATAATGTGGAGCAAGATAAAAACCAGCAATGAAAAACACAACTGCAAGTAAAAAACTTGTTTTGAAATATAGAGGAAATCTTCTTTTCAGGTCGGAAGAATTATTTTCCTTCATTTCACTAACTCCTCATCTTTTCTGTTGCAAGCGAAACTCGCAATGCTTTAGCCTCTGAGAGTTGGTCAAAAATATCACCAACAATATCATATTTTGCGAATCTGTCTATTCTCAAAGATACGATTGTATTTGGGTCCAATTGCATTTGTTTTGACATTATCAAGGATACCTGGTTCGCCTGGTAATTATTATCATTAATTGAAATATTACCAGAATTGCTTGCATAGATATGGACTATTCCCTTGTTTGGAAGTTTTCGCCCCATTTCGGCAGTTGGAAGTTTAACAGGAATACCCGTCTCAGCACGAAAAACAGTCGTAACCATAAAGAAAAGAATCAAAAGAAATGCAATATCAGCCATTGATGCAGTGGGTATGCTTGCAGCATCCTCTTTCTTTTTAGCAAAACGCATTATTAGCTCCTAATAAAGTTTTCACTTTGATGGCAAACTTTTCGGTGCAAAACTTATCCTGTCAGCGCCTCCCTTTTTTAGTCTGTCAAAAACCCTCACCATATACTGATACTCTGCATCGGGATTTGTTTTGATTGAGAAAACAAGACTGTCATTATTGGCAAGCATTGTCTTGGCTTTATCTGGAATCATATCGAGAGGTGTAGGTTCACCATCGATTTTTACCGCACCTTGTTCATTCACATATATATGAGCAATATTACTTTTTTTTATGTGTACTACCTCACCATGCTCCGGAAGTATAATCTGAAGTCCCATTTCATTGCTGAAAATTGTGCTTACAAGAAAGAAAACTATAAGGAGAAAAGCAATATCTGCCATCGATGATGTTGGAATCTCTGCTTGCTGTCGACTCCTCTTTCTCAATTCCAATTTATCCTCCCTTCTCAGCCTCTTCTAATAAGAATTCAATAAGAACATTAGATGCCATCTCCATTGACCTTGTGTATGTGTTTATCCTTGATGTGAAGAAAACATGAGCTGCTGCAGTTGGAACTGCAATAATCAGCCCCGTTGCCGTGGTAATCAAAGCTACCGATATACCTGTTGCAACAAGGGTTGGGTCAATAGTGCCAGCTGCGGCAATAGCATCAAAAGCTTGTATCATTCCCAGGACTGTCCCAAGAAAACCTATTAGTGGTGCAATACTAGCGACCGCAGCAAGGACTAGCATTCCCCTGTCAAGGAAAGCAAGTTCCACAGAACCTGCTGAAGTAATCGACTCTTCAAGGATTATCTTAAGGTCACTTGAACCTTTGTACTTGTCATATTTCTCAAACGCGGGTGTGAATATTCTTGCTACGGGGCTTGGATTCTGGTTACAAAGTGCTACAGCACCTTCAGCTCCACTCTGCTCGTAAGCAGATTTTACCTGGTCAACAAAAAGAGACGGATTTACCCTTGCTCTCATCAGGGTAAAAAATCTCTCCAATATATAAGCAATACCGATTATTGCAGCAATAAGAAGTGGCCACATAACCCAACCACCTCTGTCAAAAAGCGTCAGCATTAATACCTCCTTTCAGATTTTCAAGAAGAACTATAAGCCATAACTGAGTGCAAATCCGAAGTAAACTTCCCTTCTCGGACCCCAGTTTGTAGGGTTTCTATCATACTCAGTACCGTAAACCGCCTTTATGGTTCCATCTGGATTATATTCGATATCATCAGGGTCTGATACATCTGCTCTGCCTGTTGCGCTGTAGACGGTCAAGATATTGCTTCTATCAAAGATATTCATAATCTCAACAAGGAACTCATACCTTATTGGACCAAGATAGAAGAACTTCGTTGCTTTCATATCCGTCGTTGTAGTCAATGGTTTTCTTGAAGAATTTGGAAGAATGGTAACATCCTCAGTACCACTCTCACCTGTCCACGTATACGGTAGTCCCGTAGACATCTGGGTAATTAGATTCACATCCCACTTGTCAGGCAAAGATAAACCAAATACCACAGGATGCTCACCCGATGCAGATCTTAGATCAAACACATTCGTAATAGAATGTCTCTGGTCCCAATCAAGCGGATATTCTCTAAGGGGAAGTGGAATTCCTTGGTAAGAATAATCATACCCTTGTCTATCTGATGAACTTTTACCCATAGCCCACTGAAGTGAGTAATCCAGTGAAAAAGAGTAGAAATGAGAAAGTCTTTTCTCAAAACTAACTTCAACACCTCTTACACTACCATAATCTTTGTTAACCCTTACCTGGTAGGTAAACGGTGAAATTCCTCGTGCTTCCGTATCTATAAGGTCCCTTATGTCTTTGTAGAATCCTTTGAATTCAAGCCTCACTATCGAACCAATTGCGTGCACTACACCAAGCTGATAGGCAATTGTCTTTTCGGAATGAAGGTTTGGATTCCCGTACAACCTGATGGCGCTACTGAACTGAGTTGTATCCTCATAGAAATACTGATATTCCGGTGCCTGCGAGAAATGACCATATGAGAAATACAATTTGTCGAATTCAGAAATGGGGAACGAAATACCAAACCTTGGACTGAGACGCACCTCATACTCAGTCATCAAAGGTAATCCAAGAAAATTTATTTCATCTCTACCACCACTGACCTCGGAGCCAGGATAGATAAAGTCAAGCCTCAAGCCTGCATTAATAATCATCCCCTTGGTTTCAATCTTGTCCTGAATGTAGTAAGCACCGGAAGAAGGATGACGGGTATAAAAATCTCTAAAGTAACCCCTATCAGGCCATGGTCCTGGAGGTGGAGGATCTCTGTTAGGTTCCATATACCATGGATATTGAATTTCTTGCATACTCATCGTATACCTTTTATACTCAAAACCAGTTTTTATAAGATGAACATTTGTAATCTGAGTTGTAATATCTGTTTTGAAAGTCAAAGAATTTGTGAACCTTTTCTGCCACATAGCCCATTGGTCAAAACCATAGTCATAAAACTGGTCACCCACAGGTTCATCCCTGACTCCATTGAAATTCCAATCATCAAACGGTTCGCCTAAGTCGTATTGTCCATTCCCTTCGGTGCCGTTAAGATCATGTGTGTCAGGTAATGAGTCTGTTCCATAGTCATTATATGTTTCTGTTCCTGTCCAAATTGCATCGCCATTGTAATCCCTGAAATCTTCTCCCCTGTCATAATGGTAATTCCGCTGTGCCATATCAGTGAACGGCTCTCCTTCATCCCAGAAACCATTCTTGTTAAGGTCAATAAACTGCTCTCCGAACTTATAGACTCCATCGAATTTCAGAACATCCAGGAAAGGTTCATCGCGACCATCAATACCAGGGTAACCAACAATAATATCAATCGGATTATCACTTGTAGTGGGATATTGATTGATCTCATCAGGTTCCTTCCCTCCAGGGGTTATCGTATACGCTGTTCGGAAATAACTTACAGATATTGTGTAGAATGTTCTTCCCGATAGGGTTTGGTTCCAGTCGGCAACGGTTTGATAACTATCTCTCGTTCTTCTGTAAGCATTCTCCGGGATATACTTAAAAGGATTTGAGTAGTCAAATCGTTTTTCCCAGGACTTTCTATAACCCAGGGTCAACTTAGCCGTAGATGAGAATCGACAGGCAATCTTTGAATTCGCGGTATATATATTGCTCATTCTATCCTTCAACCTTATCTTATCCCACAAGAGATAGGTTGTCAAAAATGACCTGTCCGGAAATGGAGTGTAAGTATCATTCCAGTCTCCAGTACTCGAAATGTAGTAACTAATATCCCAGGGCACTTTAACACCCACAGCCGGCAAAATATATTTCGTGATTGGTTCCGGTCCACCCGAAGAGAAAACAGCTTTGTCATTATTGAAACTGTTTTTCGTTCTTCCATAGGAGTCAAAATTCTGTTTCACAAGAGTTCTGTCGTTCTTATATAATATTTTTGCAGTATGAGCTTTTACATCACCTTCTCTCGTCACAAGGTTTACGATTCCTGACTGAGCATTTCCGTATTCAGCATTATATCCTCCTGTAAGCACAGCCATTTCATTGACCTCATTATCTTCCACTCTGATACCGAGCCCACCACCTACGAGTGGATCCCTGACTTCCATCCCATCTATAAGGTATAACACCTCTCCACCTCTTCCACCCCTTACATGGATTTCTCCTCTTCCTGGGTCTCTTACCATACTTGTACTTGTGAGAAGTGCTTCGACAGGGTTTGCAACCGCCATACGCTCTATTTCTTTTCCACTGTATTCCTTTTTTGAAGTTGTGACATCCGGCTCTATTATCTTTTTTCCATAGATAATCGTCTCTGGCATTTTTATGACTTCAATAGGCAACTCAAGATTCACACGTGAAGTCTGGTCAATTTTGACCTTCACACTTTGCATACTCACACTGCCATAACCCATCATTCTTGCCTGGACAGCATAAATGCCCGGAGAGATATTAAGTATGAAGTAATCTCCATTAACATCGCTAACAGCACCTATAGAAGTTCCGACAAGAATTACATTAGCGAAAGGAAGCGGTTCACCATTACTCTTATCTGTAACTCTTCCAGCAATCTTTCCCGTTGTTCCAGAAAAAAGAAGTGACACTGAAAGAAGAAGTGACACTGAAAGAAGAATTGCCAGAGGAATAACGAGCAATCTGAAACTTGGTGATTTCATAATTTCCTCCTTTATTTTTTAAATACCTTTATGCAGGCATTTCCCATGTCAACCACATAAATCTTGCCGGTGCCGTCAATGAATATGTCTGTGGGAAAATTGAACTGGTCTGGTTTATTACCAAGACTACCGAATGAGCGGACATAATTGCCAGCATCATCATACTCAACAACTCGGTGAAGGGATTGTTCAGAACCTCCACCCTCGGTAACAAAAATATGTCCGTCCGGTCCCACAGCGAGACCGGCAACATAGGCTAAAGTTGTGTCATCAAGAGAAGAGAATTCAAGGTCTACCGTTGGTGTACTTGACGGGTTAGAAATATCGGTGTATCTTCTCACAAGACTGTAAACCGTATCGCTTTTTTCACCAAAAGAAGCCAGGTAGAGTTTTCCATTAAAAACCTTCATACCTTTCCCTTCGAAATTAATGCCCCCGGTTGAGGTTGCACTTGACCAGTGTTTTTTCCATCCGTCCTTTGCCCATGTTGTATCATAAGCAATTACACTTATGCCAGTGGAAACATAGAACCATTTACTTGTCGGCTCAATTGAAGCAGCATAAGGAGCACTGATTCTGAAGTGGAGATCTTTTCTGTCACTTTCTCGAAATTGAAAACCATAAAGACACAATGTATCCAGCGATAAAGTATCCGTCAATGTATCCCATACTCCATTGTCCTCTGACATTGTAACAACTGTGGATAATGCTGTCACAGTATCCTCTGCTGTAAACATCTTGTTTACATCATAAATGGACATTACAGTACTGTCGGTTTTTGCATTAGCAACATAGAAAAAATTCATATTTTCGTCAACTGCTATTGCTGAAGGAGTATCATATAAATCTTTGCCGACCAGAGTCTTTACTATTTTTGTGGTATCTATGATGGGTATTATAGTATCAATAGTGTCATAACTGGTTGTGGTAGTAATAGTAGTATCCAAACCAAAGTAGTTCCAGGAAATCCATTTACTTCCATTATAATAATGTATTGCAGACAAACCGGGATCTGTAACATACATCTTTTCCGCAGCATCAAGATACATAGCGAATGGAGAACCAAATCCTCCGCCACTTGCAACAATGACCGTATCCAGGCTATATATACTCACAGAAATATTTACAAAAGTATCAACAAAAGCGAAACTACCATTATTGTCTTCCATACTGTCCGTGCAGGTTACAGAAATCTGAAAATTACCTTCATTTGAAGGTGCAACCCAGTAACAAGGATTGGCTCTATTTGATTCATTCTGCAGAGTGTCGTAAAATGTCCCGTTAGTGCAAGACCAATCGAAGTACATCTTGTCTGCATCAGGATCGGTTACTGCAAGGTGAAGATAGACAGTCCCTCCTTTGGAGACGATATTTGGTGATGCTTCAATTGCATTGATAACCGGTTTCAGACTATTAGGTGGAACGGGATTCCTTGAACAACTAAGTAACGCGAAAACAAGCAAGAGAGGGAAAACAAAGGGTATATACTTTTTAACCATATTGCCTCCTTTTATTACAAAACCCTTTATCAACATTCATTAAATTAACATAGCATACTACATTTTGTATGTCAAGAGAAAAATCAGTGGCTGGTCCATATGTTGTAAACAATGCCTCCAAGCAGACTTAAAACGCCAGCTGCGAGAATGGCTATGGATTCATATGTTCCCATCCTTAAAGAATCAACAATAAGTGTAAAAAGATCACCAGGGTCAGCGGCTCTCAAGGCGGGAAAGAAAAAACCTACGCGCACAAAATGCAGAAAAGTCCCGATAACGAGAACAATACCTCCCAAAAACGGGAAAACCCAGATTCCTGGTTTACGAATCAGTTTCAATAATCTTCGCAGTATTAACCCATAAACAATAATGGAAAGCGCAAAAAGAAGAATTCCAACCGCAAAAATTATCTCGCCGTAAAGATTTATTCTCATTTTTACCCCTTTTTTGGTTTTACAACATTATAAAACCTTAATGCCGCAGCAAGAGATAGTATGCCCGATAAAAAGAAAACACCATAAGCAATCCAACTTTGAAGAATTGTCATTTTCAAAAAACCCTTTGCAACAGCAGCATAGGCTTTTATTATTGCAAAGATGAGAATACCTGATGGCGCTATTATCATAAATTGCCAGTCGGTTTTCTTCCTTAGAACAATTTCATATTTCTTGGCAACCATACTGAAAAGAATAAGACTAAGCCAAAGTATTATTGCTCCTCCAATTAAGAGAAAACTTGACATATTTTTCCAGAAAACAACCTCCTTTGGCCATTGCGATATAAGAGAAGTAAACATCGAAAACAAACCAATCATTCAAACCTCCTTGCTAGTAATCTAGTCTCACTAACCGTTCTATTATTTTTCGCCTTTAATAGATGAAAGCAATTTATCCACCATTTCCCTCGCACTTGATGGACCTATCAACATTGCGGAAGCCTTCTGAAGTGAGAAACACAATTTCTGAACATCAGACATCGATACGGCTTTTGGATCTAATTTCATATCTGACATTTGATTCTCGAATATCGTATCGCTAAAATCACCAAGATATACCGTTAAAATTTCTCTGATTTTCTCAAAAATAGAAGGGTCTAAAATTACTTCCTGTTTTTGAGGAGCCTTAATCGCAAATTTTTCCTCTGGCTTCTCCCTGGGTTTCTCGACAACTTGCTGTTTTGGTTTTTCTTTTACAGGAACTTTTTCCTCAACTTTCTTGGTTTTGGAAAAAACTTCTGCAAAAATGTCTTCTATAGTTCCATAAGAGGTTGTGTTAGAGAAGACGATTCCACAGAAACCACCGTCGTGGTGGAATATAGAAACCCTTTTGTTGTCTCCCTCCAGAAAGAACTTTTCAAAAACCCCTCCGCCTAATGCATCCATAGTTTGTGAAAGAACCAATGCAATCCTTTTAATTCGCGAATCAGGAACACTATATTTCTCGGTAAATGAGGAGTGATTCTCGTCTCCCCTAAAATAAAATGTGCCAAGAATATCTTTGTTCTTGCTTAGCTCCTGAATTAACTCTTTCATCTGCCAATTCCCAACTTTTCAATAACATTATGAACCTTTTTCTTCGCTTCAATGGCACCGTGTACTTCGACTGCCTTTCTGCACAATGAATCTGTTACCAGTTTTGTAACACCAGCAATCTCTTCTTCTTTTGCATTCGGGTCAAGAAGCCCAGTAAATTTTACAGTGCTTCCTTCGTACTCTATCGCACCCTCTATCGCCTTTCCTTCCACATTCTCCAGAAATTTCTGCCTTACGATTTTTACCCATTCTTCCTTATCTTTTCCTTCGCTAAATTCGTCAATCAAAAGATTAATCTGCTTTAACTTGCTTCTGAGGAAACGCTCTTCCTGGCTTAACTCTGATTTGGCTGTTTCAGATACTTTCTCCTCTTCTTTCTCTTGAGCTTGCGGCTTTTCACTCTTTACTATGTTCTCTATTACTTTCTCAAAAGAAGCGTTTTTTTCAATCTCACAACCTATGTATCCATTTTCTCTGACAATGATAATTATTTTCTGGCTCTGCTGCTGCAGATAACTAAACTTCAATCCTTTTATGTCTAAAGAAGAAGCAACCACATCAAAACCTGATCCAAAAAAAGCAGTGATATCCTCTAGTGCAGGTGTTATGTTTCCTTCCTCAAACATTATCGAACCATCCTGTTGATTTACAGCAATACAGCCATTTACTCCATCTATACTCACAATCTTTCTTACCAGGGATTCCAACATTATTTTTTTGTCTCGTTTAGTTTTTTTACTGCTGCACTGAACTTTGTTTTTGTTAGCATCGGTCCAAACTCTTCCTTGCATTTTTCTTCAAGCACCATAAGGGCTTTCGAGAATACACCTTCTATTTCACTTCTGGAATTACCTATCTTTGCATCCTTCTTGACATAAAGCGCAGAATCCTTGAATACGATATTTTCCAATATCTTTTCCCCCACATCCGTCTTATCCATTGATTCTTTCACAGCTTTAATCCATTCTTTCTCAGCAATACCAAGAGTACTCAGCTCTCTTGAAAGCAGGTTTAAGAATCTAACACTTTCTTTTATCATTCTTTCAACTTCCTTCGGATCAAGAATCAGGTTCTTCTCCAAAAACCATGTAATCGACTTATACACCTCCAGTGCTCCCATTCCGCTTTTTTCAACAACCTCAGTAATGTCATTCTTGCCATCCATCAGGATAAGTAACTTCCAGTCATCTTTTCTCAAAGCAACAGCGTCTTTCGGAGGATTGGGTGATTTCACAAGCACCGTATCAAATGGGGGGAGTTTACCTCTCAGGCTCGTCACCTCAACTCTTCTTTTCTCTATCTCGCCAATCAGCGTGGAAACTTCGTCCTTTATGGACACTTCCGCTGTTTTCTCATTGGGATAAAATTCAATCTGCCCATTAATGAATATTGAAAGGTGATATAACGCTTCGATTCCTTTTATCTTCTTATATGAAGCATGTATAACTCTTCCCTTTACAAAATACACTTCACCTTTCTCTCGTTCAGACCGTAATTCGACACGACCGGTTTTATTGAACCTTGTAAGCAGAGAAAAAATCTCACTCGCAGAAAAGTCAGAAAGAGTTGCAACTAATCCCATTGATTTTCTTTTTTTGTCTGGTTTTTAAGATTCCACTTCATTACAATACAACTCCTGGGTTTTCCCATTAGTTGTGTCAAGTATCAAATAATTATACTCTTAAATACAATTTTTGTCAAGCAAAAAAACAAAAACCAAATTCTCTTACAATTAACATATTAATTTAGATTGTTCCACTTAGAAGAACAATATTTTTTTCTTTTTTCATCAACTTTTTTCATTTCTTCTTCATATAATTTTGAGTCGTTTAAGTCTATATGATTCGTTCTGGCAATCTCACCTTTTAAAAGTTCACCAAATTCATCGAAACTTATGTTCATTTTCCCCTTCGAGGAGAAAATATCCTTAACATCAATACCTCCGGAGACAATATTGCACAATTCCGTATCAACATCTTGAAGAACCAACGAGCCCTGAACAAGAATGGCATTTTTCTTTCTGTATTGCGCAATCCCTAAAATTTTTCTCCCCTCGATTGTTAATTCATACCTCGTTGTAGAAGCAAAACATAAAGGATTGTGAACAAGGTTGTTTTTGTTTTTACCCATCCTGTGGTGGTTGAATTTCTCCCATCTGGCACGGAAACCTAAATGGAGAAGTGCAGAGAGGAACGGAGCGGAAATTGATTTGTAAGTATCATATATACTCCCTTTGAAAACTGGATTATTTTTGTTAATGATGAAGCTAAAAGTAAAATCACGAGAATGCAAAACAGCCCTCCCTCCTGTTAATCTTCTGACAACATCAATTCCATTTTTTGTACAAAAACCCACATCAATGTCGTCCAGACTCTGTAATCTACCAATTGTGACAGCAGCCGGTTTGAAACTATAAAATCTCACCGTTTCAGGGGAACCACTTTCAATAACCTGGTCAAGAATAACTTCGTCGATTGCCATCTGTGTAAATGCGTCCTTATTCTTAAGAGTAATGATTCTCATTTCCATAATTCACCTATTTACTCTCTTCTCTTTTCTCATCATTTCGATTTTTTCAATTCTTTCTGTTATCCTGAACTTCTTTGCTTCTTCCCGAGAAATACCGACAGCCTTTTTGTAGAAATCTGTGGCCTTATCTAATAATTTGAGTTCTTCAGCAGAAAGACCTGCTTCATAAAGAGCCTTCACTTTTAGCGAATTGGCTTCAAATAACTCACTTGATTGCTCATAGTAATCCATTGCTTCCTTGAATCTTCCTATTTCCTTCATATACTCCGCCTTGAGGAAATATGCTTCGACTCTCAATCTGCCAGCGGAAACTTCTATCAGTTTATCAAGATAAGACAAGTATTCCTCGCCTTTGCCCTCAAGATAAAGCGTTTTTGCATAGAGAAGTTTTGCCTTTTCCTTGAACGCAAATATTTGTTTACTATTTATGACACTTTCGAATGAAACCCTTGCCTCTTTCGGCATATTTAATTCAATATAACTTTCGCCAATTACAAAATTGGCATAGTCCTTCATATTGCTTTTGGGAAATCTCTTTGTAAGTTCCTTGAAGATTTCGATTGCTTCCTTGTATCTTTCTTTTGAAAAACGAATATCCCCCATCGATAGTAATGCTGATTCAGCATATGTATCATCACCGTTCACAAGTTTGTTGAAGATTTCCAGAGCCTTCTCGAAATATCCAACCTGTGAGTAGCTACGGCCAAGTTTGAAAAGAACAAAGCGACTTCTCTTTTCATCCTGGAAAAGATTTAGAAATCGCTCGTATTCTCTAATTGCTTCCCAGTATCTCTGCAACTGAAAGTAATATTCTGCAATTTCCAACTGCATATCAGGGCTTTTTGGACTCTCCGGATATTTTCTCACAAAGGTCTTACTCATCTCTATCGGATTGTCATAGTAACCCAAATGCAGACGGCATCGTTCAGTCTGCAGTCTAACATCGTCAAGCAAGCCCGATGAGAGCGTCTTTGAAAGAAGTTTTCCATAAATCTTGTATGCATTCGCATAATCTCCATTTTCAAAACTTATCTTTGCCATCATATTTTCGGCATGTGGTTTCCATCGTGAGTTAGGAAAATTGGAAATTACGATGGTAAAATCAGCATTGGCATTATCAAATTCCTGAAGATAAAACTCACTTTTTCCCCGAAAATAATAGATTCTGTCCTTATCCTTCATCTGAGTGTTTATTGCAAGTAGCCGTGAGAAATGGTATTTTGCCTCTCTGTGTTCTCCTACATAAAAGAGAGACAATGCGGACAGTCTTTCAATCGTTGCAAGAAATTTTGTTCGAGGAAAAAGAACAAGAATATCCTTCAAGACAGCATACGCATTCGAGTACTTACCCAATCGAAAATAAGACCACGCAAGACCGTAAAGTGCTGGCTCTTTAAGTTCAATAGCGCTAACCATCTTTGTATATTTTCTGTAATATCGAACCGCATCGCTATATTTTTTTTCATAGTAACTGCACTCACCTGAGAGAATTCCCACCAACTTAAGAACTTCTCTGGGGAGCAAAGTATCCCTCTCGATGAACTGAAATTGCTTTAGCGCCTCATCAAAATTCTTGCTCCTGTAAGACAGATAACCATCCACTGCGAATTGTTCTTTCATTTCACGAAGCTCTGGTTTTTTTAGGATTTCGGTGGATTCAGTCTCTTTTCCTTCAATCCCGAGAATAAGTGCATAATAGAGGGAAGACTTGAAAATCAATTCCTGGTTCAAACCATAGTTATTTTGAAGAAACCAAAAATATTTCTCGGCTTTGCTGTAATTATCTTTTCTCGCTGCGATATAGCCAAGCGAATAAATTGCAAGTCTTAGTTGTTCCTCTTGTGTGCTTGTTTTTCCTTTTCTTCTTTGCTGAAAATACTGCATGACGAGAGCAAAGCTCTTCTCTGCTTGAGCAAGCGAATCAAGAGAGAGAAAAAGCAATCCTTCTTTGATCTGAAAAAATATTCTGTTGTCTTCATTCTCTTCTCTCCGGATAAGAGTATCGAAAACCGCGATTGCCTGTTTCGTATTACCCAATCTTTGCAGACATTCTGCTTTTAAGGAAAGAAATTCACTTTCCTTTTCTTTTTCTCTTTCTCTTTTGGCTATAACAACTATTGCATCCTCATAAGTTCCAATTCTCATCATCGAAACAACCTCACCAATCAAGGCATCGTTTCTCTGGCTTACTGTAAATGAAAAATCATATGCGAGACTAAATTCCCTGATTGCTCTCGAATAATCTTTCTCTAAGAAATAATCCTGTCCCCTCTTCTGGTGAAAAACCCCTCGATTGGAAACATCGGGGGCAATAGGTGACCATGCACATATGTAACCTGTAAGCACAAACAAAATATGCAAAGAAAGAAATACCTTTTTCATAGTAATTTTTACGATACTATCGTTTCACTCTCTGGACTTTCTACCTGCTTTTGAGGAACTGGATTCTATACAGGTTGTAATAGAATCCCTTCTTTTGAAGTAATTCCGCATGTGTTCCTCTTTCGACAATTCTCCCCTTGTGAAGAACAATTATATTGTCAATTCTCTCAATAGTAGACAATCTATGGGCAATCACAATAAAAGTTCTTCCTTTCATAAGTTTTCCAAGCGCATCCTGTATAAGAGATTCAGTCACTGAATCCACGCTGGAAGTTGCTTCATCAAGAATGAGAATCTTCGGGTTATATGTAAGAGCTCTTGCAAATGCCAGCAGTTGTCTTTCTCCTTGCGACAGGACTGCACCTCTCTCTTTTACGTCCGCTTCAAACTTTAGCGGCATCTTATTAATAAACCTATCTGCATTAACATACCTTGCCACTCTCTCTAGTTCATCTTCACCAATTTCCTGTTTGCTCAAGGCAATATTTCTTTTTATTGACCCCGAGAAAAGAAAAACATCCTGCAAAACAACACCAATTTTCTTTCTCAAGAAACTTTTGTCGATTTCCTTAATATCCACACCATCCAGTTTTATCTTTCCTCTTTGAATCTCATAAAATCTTAAAAGAATGTTGATGATGGAGGTTTTACCTGCACCTGTTGCTCCCACGATTGCAAGACTTTCACCGGGCTTAACGGTGAATGTTATGTCTTTTAACACATAATTTTCATCATCATAGGCAAAGGATACTCGTTGGAAATCTATCTTTCCTTCCAAATTCTTGATATCACTCCTTCCTCCACTGAGTTCCAAGTCCTCCTTCCTGTCCAGAAGCAGGAAAATCCTCTCGCTCGATGCCATAGCTGCCTGCAGTATATTGTATTTCTCGCTCAGGTCTCTGATCGGCTGGAAGAATCTTTCGACATAGGCAAGGAAAGCTACAAGTGCCCCAAGGGTGAGCGTCTGCTCAATAACCCTTCCTCCACCGTACCATACAATGATGGCAACAGCAAGGGCACTGATTATTTCAATCAATGGTCGGAAGACTGCAAAAACAATCAACTGAGACATATTTGCATCGTAATTCTCTTTGTTTATCTCTTCGAAACGTCTCCTATTTTCCTTCTCGCGCGCAAAGAGCTGCACAACCCTGATGCCCGAAATGTTTTCCTGAAGGGAAACATTTATTTTCGCAACAGTAAGCCTTACCCATCTGTATGCTTTCCTCACCTTATTTCTGAAAATGATTGTAACAGCAATTATGATCGGTGCAACTATCATTGTGAGTGATGTAAGTTGCCAGTTAAGGCGGAACAGAATTATTATGACTCCTATCAGGATAAAAATATCACCAAAAAGAAAGACGATGACATTGGTAAACATTTCATTGATTACCTGAACATCGTTTGTTACCCTTGTAACAAGCCTTCCTACAGGACTCTTATCGAAAAACGAAACATTTAAGCTTTCAAGATGCGAAAATATTTTCATTCGCATATCGAACATTACCTTTTGTCCGGTATACTGAAGGATATAGACCTGAGCATAATTAAAAATAAAAGCAAGCAAAAGAATGGCACCAAAAAGAATGGCAAGATGATTGATTCCCATTATATCTCTTTTGCGTATACCGATGATTTCCTTTATTGAAAGCTCCCTGGTTTCATCTGCTCTTATGAAAATCATATTTTCATCTTCATATAATGTCTTCTTCGATTTAAGATTATTGAAGATATCCTTATCAATGTCTTCCTTTTCAACAATAAAATACTTGTCTTTAAATAATCTTCTTCTTTCCAATTCATATCTTGTTACCTTGTCAATATTTCTTAAATCAACGATATATCCATCATCAATCTTAAAAACCACATTCTTGTTCGTGATTCCGTCAATAACTTCCAGGGCATCCAAATCAACAGATCGCCCAGGAGGAGTAATAAAAGAGTCAATTGCAATCTTCGTTATGTAAGGAAGGGAAAGATTAAATCCAGTAATGAAGAAAAGGAGAATTACCGAAATTACTATTAGCCACTTGTACGGTTTAACGAAACCTATTAACCTTTTCATTAGACGAGCATCATAAGGTTTCGATAGTTGCTCTTCTCCCTGGTAAAAACCATCTCCATGCATACTAATTCCTTTCCAACCTTTCTATTAAAATCTGTTTCTCATACAGCTTGCTGTATATACCTTGCTTCTTCACAAGTTCGGAATGGTTTCCATCCTCTTTTATGCTTCCTTCATCGACAACAATGATCCTCTCTATGTTCTTGATACTTGATATGCGGTGAGTAATAATGATTGTTGTTCGTGTTTTCATAACAGGCATAAGGGCTTCCATAATCTTCTCCTCTGTTTCTGTATCAACAGAGGAAAGTGCATCGTCAAGTATAAGAATGTCCGGCTCAAGAATTATAGCTCTCGCGATTGCAATTCGTTGTTTCTGCCCGCCTGAAAGAGAAATCCCTCTTTCTCCAATGACAGTATCAAACTTGTGAGGCAATTCCATAATCTCATCATAAATTTGGGCAACCTTTGCAGCTTTAATTATTTTCTCCATCGAGACAAGAGGATTTCCAAAGGCAATATTCTCCTTCAAACTGAGAGAGAAAAGAAAGGTGTCCTGGGGGACAAAACCTATTCTTCTTCTAATACTTTTCACCTCATACTTCTCTATTTGTTTGCCATCGATAAAGACCGTTCCAGATTCCGGTTCGATTACCCTTGAAATAAGATTGACAAGCGTACTCTTTCCCTCTCCTGTTCTTCCCACAATGGCAATCTGTTCTTTCTCTCCTATTCTTAAATTTACTGATTTAAGCACATAGGGGAGTTTTTCCGAATATCTGAAGCTCGCATTCTTGAACTCAATCTCTCCTTTAAGAGGTGACTTCACGCTTATCGCATTGGGCAAGTCTCTTATTTCGGGCTCAGTTTCAAGAACCTGATTTATCCTTCCCATTGATGCTGCACCTCTTTGAAGAATGTTTACAACCCATCCAATCCCCATCATTGGCCAGGTCAGTATTGCAAGATAACTTGTGAAAGCGACAAAATCCCCCAGAGTAATTATGTTAAGTATTACCTGCCTTCCACCCCAGAAAAGAACAACAGCAGTGCTTATCCCTCCCAGGAACATGAGAAGGGGGAAAAAACCTCCCCATATTTTTACAAGCCTCATATTTTCTTTTATAAAGAATTTATTATGTTTCCTGAAGTTCTGCAGTTCGAATGATTCTTGCACAAAAGCCTTGATAACCCTAATGCCAGCCAAACTTTCCTGAACCTTATCTGTCAGTTTGGCAAATGCATCCTGCACACTTTTGAATCTCGTATGCAGTGCTCTTCCCATAAAGAACGTAGAAATTGACAGCAATGGCAGGGGAATTAGTGCATAAAGTGTAAGAACCGTATTTATCTTGAGCATCATAATTATTGAAGCTATACTCAAGAAAACAGTATCCGTTAGAATCACGAGACCAATCCCAACGGCCCTTCTGACGGCGAGTATGTCATTAGATGCAAGAGCCATCAGTTCACCAGTTTTTGTATTGTTGTAGTAATCGAATGAAAGAGCTTGAAGATGAGAAAAGAACCTATTCCGCAGCAATTCTTGAATCCTGAGTGATGTCCCTATAACGAAATATCTCCAAAAAAATCTGAACACTGCAATCAGGATTGAAACAAGAACAATGAGAAATGCAAACTTTAAAAGTATTGAACCTTGAATTTTCCCTGTGTTAATACCATCAACAGCATATTTGAGAATTCTCGGAATCACCAGCTGCAGGCCATCGACAATTACCAGTGCAATAACACCAATAATAAGTCTGGGAAGAAATTTAATAAAATATCTCTTTAGTGTTGCAAAGTTTCTCAAGGGAATTCCCGCTTCACACTATTTCTTCTGCTTCTCTGGTCTGTTGAGCTTATTTGGTTTGCATCGCTCCCTGCTCACTGTTTGCTCTTTTCTATCCTCTGTGATTCGGTTGCTCCCCTTAGAAATGTAATCCTATTCTCTGCTTTGTCTGCAAAATCAGTCTCAGGATAATCGTGCTCTATTTGAGAATAAACCTCTATTGCTTCTTCATAGCGATTGGTAAATTCAAGACATCTTGCATTGGACTCAAGAGCATCCATTCTTGACGGTGTATCAGGGTAATTGCTGATGACATCACCATAGTATTTGATTGCTTCATCAAAAGAACCTTTTTGTTCATAAACGGATGCAATACCCATAAGTGAAGCACTTCCCCAGTTTTTGTCTTTCTTGAACATCTTGAGAGATTTCTCGTAGTACTCCAGGGCATTGTCCATATCTCCTGAAAAAAAGTAAGAGTTAGCCATCAACAATGTCGCAATCCTGCCCGCCTTTGTTCCACCGTATGCATTTACAATTTCCTGGTAAGCACCTACCGCCTCTTTGAAATTTGCGTTCTCATAGAGACTATTGGCATAGAGAATCCGTATTCGTGCATTTTCTTCAGCCTTCCTTTTGTTCCCGAAATATACCCTTACGGTAACCACAGCAACAAGCAATACAATAATAATCAGAATGAGTCTTGAAGCATTCTTTCTTGAAAATGAAATAAAGTCCTTGGTTGTTTCAAGAAATCTGTCTTCTTTCAGTTCGTGCCTTGTGATTCTCTTTTTCTTGACTGTTCTTGCCATTACCTTCCTCCTTTAGTCTATCTGGTTTAATTAGTTCGTACAGCAAACCCACATAATTCCTTTGTAAGTGAATAAGTGAGTAATTGGTAATTCAGTAATTATTACCTCCGTTTAGAGCATTCCATTCGTCATTAGTTATTGGTCATTGGTCATTAGTTATCAGTCGATAGTCACCAGTCATTGGTCAATGGTCATTCGCCTGCGGCGTAAATTCGCTTGACTGTGTATTTGCCATGCGTTATTTGTTGTAAGCAATCATGGTCTATCTGGTCTATTTAGTCTCTTCTCTTTTCTGCCTTTGTTGGTCTGCAGTCTCTTCGTTTCTCCAATTCATCGTTTCGCTCATCACTCTGATTCTGGTCATCGGTCATTAGTTATTAGTGATCTGGTGTTCAATCCGAAATCCGCAATTCGCAATCCGAAATGGTTTCACCGTCTCACCTCTTCCCTCTTCTCTCATTTTCCTTTTCACCGATACTCCGTCTCTCTCTTCTTCCGTTCCTAGCGCCCCTGGGGTGACTCGAACACCCGACTCCCGGTTTAGGAAACCGGTGCTCTATCCTCTGAGCTACAGGGGCATTCAATTTTTTTTCTAAACTATCATAAAAAGAGCAAGGTGTCAAGAGAATTCAGCATCCGCAATTTCCAAATCGTATGCAAAGAAGAAGAACAAATTTCCCTTGACAATAATGTTTTGATATTCTATAATTATTTGAGAAAGGAGGTGAAAACTGTACTTAATAATCTAAAGAAAGGAGTTATTAAATGAAATTCTTGATTATTGTTTCATTTCTTATTCTCTTCTCGATTTGCATTGCTTTCGGTCAATCAACCGCTCCTAAGGTCAATAGTATGTTTCTTTCCAATGGGGGTGAGACTGGATATATACCTGATAACCCACCTCCAATTGACAGTATCTGTCTTGTTTTCTCAGGTATCGATTATGGAGCAGCTTTCAACTCACCACAGGCTTATCCACATGCCAAACACATTACGAATGTTAAGGTTGGAAGTTACTACTTTCCTGTCGTCACCTGGGAAACAGGAGCCTCGTGGTCACTTCAATCCCTGTACTCATATTGGGATGATATGTTCAAATTCTGGTCCTATCCCGACAGTTTCACGACAAACCAGGGTCAGGATACAGGAAGACCTGCGATGTGTTCAGATAGCCACGGAAACCTGCACTTTGCCTGGCATCAAACTGGTTCACCTGATGGGTACGAAATATTCTATACAAAAGCCTTCCTCGATACATCTGCCGGTGTTATCCAGTACAATGTGGAAAGACCCGGAGTGATGATTTCTGAAACTAACGGGGAAGAGGAACACTTTCCATCGATGGCAATATACGGTGATACACTTATTATGGTTGTATGGGGATGGGGAGGGTCTGGCGCTGACCATGCGATAGGCTACAACTATTCTACCGATGGTGGTAACACCTGGGTAGGTTCCCAATATGCTTATGAACATGGTTCGATACTGCCTGGCTCCTGGATTCTTGTGAACATTGCACCTGACCCGAATACAGGTGATATGTGGGTTGCAGTATGTTTTGACTTTTCTGGTGACGGAAATATGGACCTCGTAGCAATGCACTGGGATGCACCAACGGATACCTGGACAACCGAAATGGCTCTTCAAGGACCGGGAAATATGCATCCATATGCCTGCCCTGCAATTGCAGTTGATCACAATAGTATTCCTCATATTGTATTTCAAGAGAATTTAACAACAACAGGAGGTTCGGGTGGACTTACTGGTTGGAACCAGTGCGGACCTGCAGGAACCTTATACTACACACACAGACAGGGCGGAGCATGGGCAGCACCTCAGAAGATTATTATGACATCCTGTGTACCACAAAACTACTGTGCAGGATATCCTTCCGCTGGCATTGCATCGGATAATACTGTCTATTTTTCAACAACACTACCGGACAGTGCTTCTTCAGATACAGGTGCATATCTACCCTTTAATGTTCATTATGCTGAAATTTCTCCATACACAGGAGCAATCTCTTACGGTGGAAAAGTTAGCGGTATTCCCTGGGCAGATACATTAAATGCCATTTTCGCACATACAACTTATAATGTTCCTCTTGATGGTCCTGGCTTCACCTGGTGTCAGATGGTAAATGCTGCACCACCTTCTGATGCATACTACAATCACAAGGATACTCTGCTTGCAATATCAGAGGAAAAAACCATTGCGAATCCAGCCCCTGTCAAACTCTATCAGAACTACCCTAACCCTACTGCCAAGAAAACCATGATAAGATTCTCTATTCCTAAAACCACATCCATTTCTCTGAATATCTATGATATATCCGGCAAACTCGTGAAAACGCTTATCAATGGAACATCTAATGCGGGTTCTTACTTCACAGTTTGGAACGGCATGGACAACTATGGGAAAGAGGTTCCTGGTGGTGTTTACCTGTACAGTTTGAAAACAGGCTCATTTTCAACAACAAAGAAACTAATCATCATTCGTTAGGATACACATAGGAAAAAGAAAGGGGCATTCAGTGAATGCCCCTTTCTCCGTTTTAGTTTTCCCTAAGGCTTCATTATTACAAATGGAACACGCATCTCATTTTCGTTCAAGCCTCCGTGTCTTGCTTTTAGTTCGAATTCGCCGTAAGGGTATGATAGAAAATTCGTTCCTTTTGAAACCGTAATAATATCGCCAAGTCTATCTCTTGTTTTCTGGTTCATCTGGCCCATTCCGAACAACCCAAGTTCAATTGCTCTATCTTTCTTTAGAATAATAAACTTACCTGCAAATTCCCGCCTCATCCTATCACCTATTTCTTCAAGTTCTCCATTCCGAAAATTGAGATATGTTGCTCTGAATTCGCCTGTAGGTGGCATAATCAATCTGTTAAAAAGCCATTTCTGTTTCTTAATATCGACCTTCGAAGAAGAAGGCGCAGGCATTTGACCATGGTCTGATGTAAGAAGAACAAGAACATTCTCAAGGGTGTCAGCAATGAAAATCTTTTCTAAGTTTTCAAGAAAAATATCCGTAGTTATTTGCTCCTCTTCTGTTTCGGTTCCGTAGTAATGTGCAGCGGTATCAAAATCATCAATATATGCGGTAATGAAAACTTTACCACTTGTTCTCTCAAGGATTTTCCTGACATTTATAAGAAGGTCAACTATATTTATATAAGGAACTATTCGGGCTCCTTTTAGCATTAAAGCAGAAAGACCGCTTTCATAATACTGCATCTTTGTGAATGCATAAGAACTTATGTTTTTTGTTTTAAGTATCTCAAAGATGGTTTTAACAGGCAAAAACCTTGCAGGACTTAAACCCGCATCCAGAAGTTTGTCACTTTCCTTGAAACCCACAGGACTTAATTTTATCATATTGGCAATAACCCCAAACTCCTTCAGGAAAAGCCTGTATCCAACCATTCCATGTGCTGAAGGTGGAACACCTGTGTAGAGACTCGTCAACGCAGCGACGGTTGTTGATGGAAAAACCGATGTTATTGTAGAAACATTAAAATCTTTCAATGAACCGAGCTTCTTCAATCTATTATAGCCAAGTGAATCAAAGAGAAAGAGCATAACCTTTCGTATGCTCTTATACTCTTCTATCGAAAATATGTCTTCTCTTAGAGGCAGTGAAGGTGGTTTGACGCCAAACAGTTGAAGTATGGATGATGGAATGTTAACAATCGAGCTTCCTTCATATTCCGGAAGATAAACCTTCTCCCCCTGTATCACCTTCTCCATACTTCAATTCATAGCACATTCTGCTCCGCAGTGCAAGTGAAAAATTTAACAAAGTCTTCCGCAATTGTGTAAACTAAGCAAACTGTGTAAGCGGTCTCAACGCTCTAAACGATCCAAACGCTCAAAACGAAATTACTAATTACAAATTACTAGTTACTTGGTTATGAATGACTAATGACTGATGACCATTGACTGACGCATTTCGCTATTCCAAAAGAATAACCTTTTTCGACATCTCCTTCTTAGCCACTTTTAACTTTAAGAAATAAACCCCACTCTTTACTTTATGCCCTGCATCATTCTTTCCATCCCAGATTACAGATGAGAAGAGAGAAGAGTGAAGAGCGAAGGGTGAAAAAGACTTTACCAACCTCCCACTTGCATCATATATCCGCAATGCTGGGCATTGCAAGTCATTGGTCATTAGTAATTGGTCATTAATGACTGATGACGAATAACGAATAACGGTCTTTTGGGTGAACGGATTTGGATGTGCTCTCAATTTCAAATTTCTATTTTCTAATCTCGTGTTTTTATCTTTCTTTATCTCTGTCAATTGATGCATCTGTTTATAGTAAAGATCTGCAGGAGGATACATACCCCAAAAACCTTCATAGCCCATCTGACACCAGCCTATTCCTGGTCCACCTGAAGAATCTGACAGAATGTTGTAGACAATATGCGGAAAGATTGCACACAGAGTATCGTTGCTCGAAGGTATCTCGCTCACCATTGTTCTCGGAACATCATAAATTCCCATTTCAGGGTTAATCTTCCAGTAATAAACATTAAATGGTGCATAAGCATAAGTATCAGGAGATGCGCTTTCTGGTTGGGTGCAAGTAATGTATATTTCGTTATCCTGACTGATACCAATAGAAGGAAAACCAGAAACTGCATTTGTTGGTCCACTTTCTGGAATCCCTATTTCAACGGGAGAAATCCAACCTCCGGATTCTCTTCTTGTGAAGAGCAATATACCATCATGATACCATGGAGGTGGCTGTCCACCCATCCAAGCCATGCAATTTGTAAAAACTATTGAAGGAGTTCCAGAAAAATCAACACATATGACGGGAAAAGAAAAATGTCTGTAAAGACCAGAATAAGGTGAAATTGCTGCATCCTCTTTTGTCCAGTTTCCTCCCACTGCATCATAATGTAATGCTACAATATCATTAGCATAATTGCCATCATCATCAAACCCAAGGGCAGTCCACATATCTCCTGTATTTGGGTTAGAAGCTATTGAAGGTAGTAATATGTAGTGACTATACATTGTGTCACCATGTTCATACGCAACATCCCTGCCAACCCAGGTGTCACCACCATCCGTTGAATAATTGTAGCCAACTGCATGCTCTTCTCCAACTGAGCCAACATTGAAGACAACCATAATAAGTGTATCATTATAGATTGTCATAGCAGGAAAGGACTCCTCTTCACCATTCGTTCCAGAAATCATAACAGCAGGTCTCTCCACATAATATTGAATCATTCCGGCAGATGTATCAAGTATTGCCCTCGTGTAGAAAACTTCATATCCATCCGGGTTTCCAGCTTGATGCCAGGCAAAATGGAGATTCCCTTGACTGTCAGCACAAACATTTCCTCTACCAGTATCCTGTCCTTGATTTGATGTGAAACTGTCAGGATAACTCCAGAACTTAAACATATCGTCCCAGAAAGAGAAGAGCGACTGACCACACCACGAAGCTCCTGTCTCCCAAATTACAACAGGAAAATAGTAACTTCCCACCTTTACACTTGTAATATGTTTAGCATTGGGATAGTTCTGTGGCGAACTAAAAGCACCACCATAATCAATACCAGAAAAAACACGACAAAGGCTATCTGGCGGCGGTGGATTGTCCGCATCCTGGGCATAAATCGAGCCTTTTACAAGAAACAGCAGCAGGAATATGCCAACAAAGGGAAAAAGTAGTCTTCTCATAAAGTCCTCCATCTTACTTTCTCAATATTTTCACGCAGGCTACCTCTATTCTAAAAGAATAACCTTTCTACTAAGCATTTTCTCACCTACTTTTAACTTTAAGAAATAGACCCCACTCTTTACTCTATTCCCTACATTATCCTTTCCATCCCAGATTACAGATGAGAAGAGAGAAGAGTGAAGAGCGAAGGGTGAAAAAGACTTTACCAACCTCCCACTCGCATCATATATCCGCAATGCTGGGCATTGCAAGTCATTGGTCATTAGTAATTGGTCATTAATGACTGATGACGAATAACGAATAACGGTCTTTTGGGTGAACGGATTGGGCTGGGCTGTCAATTTCCATTTTCCAATTTCCAATTTCGTGTTTTTTTCTTCCACCCCAGGCGGTGTGGGAATGAGTGGCATATGTTTATAGTAGCAGTTAGCCGGTGGAGCACCATTGGACAATGTGCACCAGGTTATTCCCGGACCGGCATAGGGACCTGTATATGGAAAATTGTATGTCATATGTGGAAAAATCCCACCGAGTAAGCTATCATTATAATCTACAGAGACAATTCCCCTCGGGACATTATATATTCCCTGCTCGGGAACAATCTTCGAATAGAAAACCTGAAATCCTGAACCGCTCGAATCCTGCGTAAATGTAAGGTAAATTTCATTCGTTTCAGTAATCCCGACAGAAGGCCATCCGGATGTCTCATCTGTTTGTGGATCTGGAGAACACCTTAATGTTTCCGGAGGTATCCAGGCGCCGCTGACCTTCCTTGTAAAAAGCAAAAGTCCAAAACCATCAAGTCCATTCATTCCTCCATTTGTTGAAGCATCCCTCAGAAATACTATTTCTGGTATTCCATTGTAATCTACCGAAATAGCGGGAAGAGCATAAGGATGACTATCCGGTGTAAAGGCAGAAAATTCTTTCTCCCACACTCCACTTGAAGAAATATAATGAAATGCCACAATATCCATGGAAGAATCCCCATTTGCATCATAATCTGTGGCAACCCATACATCACCCGAAGTAGGGTCGGGTGCAATGCAGGGAAGTATCCAGGAGCCAAGCATTGTATCAACAAAAGCTGTATCACCATTACAAAATAATACATCTCCTGAAATCCAGACAATGTAAGGATTATCATTATTTAGACACAATGCTGGATACATCTCTTTAATACCGTTCGTTTTAGAAATCATAACAGCAGGTCTCTCCACATTGTATTGAATTAAGCCCGCAGATGTATCAAGTATTGCCCTTGTGTAGAAAACTTCATATCCATCCGGGTTTCCAGCCTGATGCCAGGCAAAGTGAAGGTTTCCGTGACTGTCAGCCCAGATATTTCCTCTACCAGTATCCTGACCCTGATTTGATGTAAAACTGTCAGGATAACTCCAGAATTTATACATATCGTCCCAATAAGAGAAAAGGGATTGTTTATTCCAAGAAGTCCATGTTTCCCATATAATCGCAGGGGTGTAGTAACTCCCAACCATAACATTAGTAATATGTTTAGCATTGGGATAATCCTGCGGAGAACTGAAAGGTCCTCCCCAATCAATGCCTGAAAAAACAAGGGCAAGACTATCCTGCGGCGGTGGATTGTCCACACCCTGTGCATAAATCGAACCTTTCACAAAAAACAACAAGATAGTGACCACCAATATAATCACTAAGTTCCAATTTTTCATTGTTCTCTCCTTTCATTCTGTATGGTTTAATAACCCTCATGGGACTTTCCCTGAGGTTTTTCAGCAATACTAATATCTGATACAAAAAATGCCTATTTTATTTTAACAGCCTTACCCGTATACGCTCCATTAATTTTAATGAAATATATGCCTGGTCTGGCATTTCGACCATATTGGTCTTTCCCGTCCCAGGTTAATGAATTAGTGCTTAGACCATTAGAAAACACTCTTCTAATAAACCTTCCCTGTATATCAAAAATTTCAAAGTCAATTTTCCCTTGAGTTTCCTCTTTGAATTTAATATTCAGATTTATCTTAAAAGGGTTTGGAAAAATACCGAACCCCTTTTGTGATTCTTGAGAAATGGTTTCTCTTTTTTCCTTAACTCCTTGCATTCCAATATGTTTATACATAAGATCAAAGTAGAAAGTCGAATCATGCTCAACCCAGTAAAATCCAGGTCCTGGAGATTCCCCGTAATTATGGATATTGTATTGTATATTACACCATCCACAATGTCTTGATTCGCCTGGACTAATCTCACTTACTTTTCCACCATAAGTTAGTGTACCCTGATAAATGTTGTATTTAGCATAATAAACATTAAAAGGAAAAACTACTTGTGTATCAGGTAACACACTCTCTGGCTGGGCAGTGGAGAAATAAATGGAATTATCTTCTGAAATTCCTACTGAGTGATAACCAGATACATAATTACACATTTCATATCTTGGTAACATTAGCTTAACAGGATTTGACCAATTCCCTGCAAGATTATAAGTAATATAAAGTGTGCCAACCGGACCACAATCTTCATAACAAGCCAAACCACCTATCCCACCATGATGATCTTGATTCTCCTGAAATATAATTTGTGGAACACTATTATAATCCACAGCGATTGCCGGACAAGCATAGGCTTGTATACCTTGTCCAATTGCAGCAACCTCATTTGTCCAGGTGTTCGTATGCGCATTCCATCGTAAAACAACAATGTCCATACAATTATCTTCAGTATAATCACAGTTGAAACTAACCCACATATCCCCTGTATTTGGGTCGGGTGCGATTGAAGCCAAAAGCCACGAGCCACGTATCCAAGTCGTATCTAAATATGCATTTTGAACTCCAGTCCAGCTGCTTCCACCATCGGTTGAATAGTTACAGCCTATAGCGTAACCCGTTTGCCAAACAGGCGCTTCAACACTAAAAACAACCATTATAAGGCTATCGTTAAATATTGCAATTGCTGGAAAGACATCCTGTAAAAAAGGATACATACCTGAAATTAATTTTGGATTTCTATTAACATTGTAATGAACATATCCTGACGATGTGTCAAGTGTTGCATTTGTATAATATATTCTGTAATAACCGGACAAGACTTGATGCCATACAAAATGCAGGTTTCCTTTACTATCTGCACACACAGCTGGCCTACTGGCTGAGTCGCCATTCGAGGTAAAACTATCAGGATAACTCCATGATTTCAAACTATCATCCCAATATGAAAAAAGCGATTGTTTTCCCCAATGGGGATATTCAGACCACACAACAACAGGGAAATTGTAACTACCCACTTCAACATTAACAATATGCTTTGCGTTAAGATATATAATAGGATTATACCGACAATAAGTACTCCATATACGCTGAAGACCTTGCGGTGGGTTATCTTCTTTACAAATCACCTCATTTCTTACATTCTTATTATGGTGCTTCATAGCATAAATAGAATCAGCATTCATATCAAAAAACGGGATACAAAGAAGCAAAATAAACGAGATCAAAATTCTTTGAAACTCTTGACGAATAAGCATTTTCTCTCCTTTTTTAAGTTTGCTCACTCCATTCTATTCAGTGCTTCTAAGAATTCCCATGTTGAGCAGGCAAATCACAATTCTATAACCTCCATATTAAAACCGGAGGGTTTGAATTCACTCATATATATTTTAAAGCAAGTTTTGTGCCAGAAGTTTAAGCTCTTCTATTTAAGAGAGTTAGATTAAGAACAAGGCATGAACTTTATCAACAAAAATGTATACAAAGTATACATTTTCCCTTCCACTTCAATAACCTTGCTATAGCTGGATTCTCTTAAGGGTATGATGTATACTTAGTATACACTTATTCGTAAATAATCAGCCAGCCTCGTTACATTCTTTCGAAATATTTTCATTGCTCGCTCCGTTAAATACTTCTATTCATCCCTTAATTTTCTTCTCCCTTTGAGGGTAGAGAAAAGAGGTGGAGGTGAAAATATGAGATTGCCACGCCCTGCACCATATGGTTCGGGACTCGCAATGACGGGTTTACTGACTATTTACAATTATTCTATAAATAATTTTTACTTATAGGGATTTTTCAATGTTATACTTTTCTATATATTTATATATTGTTCGCCTTGTTACACCAAGGAGCCGTGCTGCTTTTGCAATATTCCATTTACTTTTTTGCAATGCATCGATGACTGCCGATTTCTTCAACTCCTTTAATGGAACAATCTCTTCCGTTGATGTTCCAGTAAAGCCTATGTCCTGAAGGGTAATGAGATTTCCTTTCGCAAGCACAACTGCTCTTTCTATGATATTCTGAAGTTCTCTCACATTACCCTGCCAGGAATTCTCTTTTAATTTCTCCATCGCTTCTGAAGAAAAACCTTCAATATCCTTATTAAGTTCTTTACAATACCTCCTTAAAAAGAATTGGGCAAGCACCGAAATATCGCTCACTCTCTCCCTTAAAGGCGGAACTTCAATACCAAAGACATTGATACGATAGAAAAGGTCTTTTCTGAATCTCCCTTCTTCAACCTCAAGTTCTAAATCCTTATTTGTCGCAAAAAGAAATCTAACATCTACCTTTATTGTTTTTGTTTCCCCGAGTCTGCGGATTTTCTTCTCCTCTATAACCTCAAGCAGTTTTGCTTGAAACGAAGTGCCTGTATTCGTTATTTCATCCAAAAAAACAGTTCCTGATTTACCCACTTCCAATAGTCCCTTTTTATCACTTACTGCTCCAGTAAAAGCACCCCTTTTATGACCGAAAAGTTCTGATTCTAAAAGGGTTTCAGGAATTGTTCCACAATTTATTGTAAGAAATTTGTTGTCTTTCCTTTTACTTTTTAAGTGAATAAGCCGTGCAAGCATACCTTTACCAGTACCTGTCTCACCGAGCAGGAGGACAGCCGTATCTGTTTTTGCAACCCTCTCGATTAATTGATAAACCTTCTTCATCTGTGCAGATCTACCAATGATGTATCCACTACCAATCTCTTCAATAATTCCACTCTTTAATAAAATATTTTCCTCTTTTACCGAACGGAATGTCATAGATTTTTCTATAACTGAAGCAAGAATTCTTGATACGGTTATGAGGAAATCCTCATCCTCATAACCAAATATACCACTTGCAATTCTTGAATCAAGATATAGTGCACCGATAACATTATGAGAAACCAAAAGTGGAATGCACAGTAGAGAACGTATTTTATTTAGCTGAACACTTTTCTTTATATTAAAACTCTTATCAGAAAGCGCATCTCTTGTAAAGATAATATTGGTTTTTTCTATCTCTTTAATGGCTGTTCTGGAAAGTTCCCGTGCATCCGTTATTGTGGTTTTATCGATATCCCTTCCAGCACAAAATTCCATTCCCTTTGATGTCTTTATGAATAACGCTCCACGCTCTGCATTGGTTGACTCAATTATCAAATCAAGCGTATTCTGAATAAAATCTTCGCTACCAAGATGAAGACTAATTAGTTCAGCAAGTTTTGAAAACGTTTCCAAATATGCATTAGAGATAACCCTCCTCGAGTATTCCTTTGCAATAATGGGGAACAGTCTCAACTGAAGTTTTTCTACTCTTTTTTGTTCCAACCCTGCACCAATTGAAGCAAATATTTCCTTGAGATTATTTAGCTTTTCCAGAATTTCTTTGACTTTTACATCTGCAATTCCTTTATTCACTATTGATTCTATTCGCAATCTTTCAAGATATGCATAAACATAAATACATCCTATACTTTTTAACCTTTCAGTCTCCTGAGTTATATCAACTATTTTTACCTTTCCAATGTTAAACCTGTTCATTTTTATAAGACCACTTGTAAAGCTATATTCTCTGCTTAATGGGTTTGTCAGTTTTCTAACATTTTCAGAATAATAAAGGGAGTTTTCAAAATCCCCTTTTTCATAATAAAATTGTGCTGCACTTAACAATAATTCAATCTTTGTTTGCGTGTCAAGATTCTTTTTGTCCATCAATTCCAATCCCTTATTAAGTGCGGCTTCTGCATCTTCTCTCTTCCCTTGAATCAGGTTAATTGTTGCCATTACAAAAAAATAGGGGATTTTCTTCCTTACCCTCAATTTTTTTTCAATCAAGGACTTTGCCTTTTCAACTACTCCTTTCTTGCAAAATAGCAATGAAAGTTTATAGTCTGGGGACGGTGCATCAGGTTTAACCTCTCTTGCCTTATTATAAAAACTAATCGCATCATCAAATTTTCCCATATCTTCGTTAATACTTCCAAGTTCTAATAAAGATTTATATTGTGCTGAAAGATTGTTGGTTTGGTATGAAAGAGTCAATACATTTCCATATAGCTCTGCAGCAGTCTGAAAATCCCCCTTGCATACAAATAAAAATGCCTTATTATTTAGTGAATTTGCCAGGGCGTTGGTCAATTTCAGCGCCTTATATCCCTTGACTGCATCCTCTATGTACTTTTGTGACTTTTTTATGTTCCCTTTTTGCAGATATAAGAGGCTCAAAAGATTCTCTATTTGAGCAAGGTGAATTAGTAGTTTGTTTTCCTTCCCAAGCCGTAAATCTTTCAGAGCCTTCTCGATACCCCTATCATAATTACCTCTAAGCCACTCATAGAGTGACTGGTAAAACATCGTTTCGGCTAATATTTCAACATCACTCACCTTCCCTGACGGCAAAAACGATTGGTCAAGAATAACCTTTCCTTCCTCAAGTTGATTTAGGTATAGGGAAGAATAAACCGCAATTCTTATATAATCCTGATTTTCCTTACTCTTCATTAGAACCATTGCTTTTGTTAGAAACTTCACTGCATCATTGTGTTCACCAATCGCTGCGTATACGCGGGCAAATCCTGAATATATTGTATGAGTTAAATCTTTTCTCCTGCATTTCAACGCATCTTTGTAATATTTGATTGCAATCTTATTGTTTCCAAGTATTCGATTTATTTCTGCAATTTCGAGCAACGTTTTTGGATACCTCCTGGCGAGGTTTTCTTTCTCATATTTCAGCATAACTTCGTAATATCTCAGTGCTGAATAGTAATCATAAATTAATTCGGCATTCTTTGCTGATAGCCGAAAATACTGATAAGCATTATCTTGAGCGCCAACTCTATCGTATAATCGAGCGAGAACTGGAAAATAATCTTTGTCTTCTGGTGATGCAGTTCCTATCGCTTGGATAAGGGAGCGATAATACAGATATCGCTTCTCCTTTTTTATTCTTCGCCTGATTAACTGTACAAGTATATTGTTTGATATATATACCTTCCTTTTATTTATAACCTCTTCTCTTAATAAACCCAGACTCTTTAGATGTTCAATTTCAACATCAATCTTGGATTTCAGTAGAAGACTAATAACCGTTACCTCTAAAGGGTGGACAATGAGAGACAGAACTTGTAATATCTTCTGTTCAAGAATCTGAAGCCCCTTGAATCTTATTTTCAGTAAATCTTCTATCTTTGATGGTATCACGGTCTTTTTAAGTGCGTTCATTGAGATGTTCCACTTATAGTTCTTGTAAAAGATGACTCCATTATCATACAGGGTCTTTAAGATCTGTTCAACAAACAAAGGATTTCCACCACTCTGTTCAGTAAGCCATCGGGAAAAGTCAACAAGATAAGAAGTTTTAGGGGATTTTACTGGTACAATCTCAAAAAATGTTTTTTCTAATAGTTCCTTAATCTCATCATAAGAAAATGGACGTAAAGAAAATGTTCTAAATCCTAGGTATGCTATTTTTTTAGCAGATTTTGAAGTGCCTATTAATAAAATATTTATTTCTTTTAAACCATAACCAATGTAGCGGAATAATTCAAGGTCATAATCAGAAAGAACCTCAATGTCATCAACCATTACAACAACAGATTTATCCTTTGCAAAATTCCTAAGTCTGGATGTAATCTCTTCGTAAATCTGAAACCTGTCTTTAATATTGGAAAGGTCGATTATCCTTCTTCCAACAAAATTTAAAAGGGATTCATAAAACTTCTCCTTCGCTTCTGAAATGTAATATAGCACAGAGTATCCTTGCATCAAATACTTAAATTTCATTTCCTGTAATAACCTGGTTTTACCCATTCCGGTATTACCAATAATGACAATTGTTTCACCTTTTGCGTGCAATAGCTCATCCACAGTCGATTCTGTTTCCACAAACCCGCAATTAGGCAATTTTACCTTATATGGAGATACTTCTGTTTTAATAGATGGCAAAAATCTATGAAAAGTACGATAGATTTCTGGAATTGTTGGTCTTATTACGGGTTCATGGGAAACCATACGGCTAATAAGATTGTCTATTATTTTGGGTATATTCTTGATTGGCACATATCTATCCTTCGATTTCTTACCAGAAAAGATCTCGTAAATAATAAGACCAAGTGAATAAAGGTCGCTTCGCTGGTCAATGCCGATACCTTTGATAACCTCTGGTGCTATATATCCAACAGTTCCAGTCAGTTCCGTGAAATGTTTTGGAATTCCTGCAAAACCAAAATCTATAAGCACAATCCTTTTCTTTTTTACATCATACAAAATATTTTCAGGTTTTATATCACAATGAATGAACATTTTATTATGAAGTACTTTTACGGCATTTATTATCTGTAGTATTACAGAAACGAACTCTTTTGAAAAACCTTTAAAACACTCATTTACGGGTTTTCCTGAAACAAATTCACTTGTAAAATAGGCTCTTTTATCTCCTGAAATACCGTAATCAGAAACCATAACAATATTCGGGTGTTTGAATTGAGAAAGAATCTGAAATTCACGAGAAATTAATGCATTGTATTCAGAATCTTTTTCGCGTGCTATCTTCAATGCGAAAGTTTTCCCGTCGTTGCCTTCAACTTTATAAACAACTGCATAATTGCTCTTTTCAATTCTCTTGATAATGTGATATTTCCCTATTTCTATCTTTTCCCTGGTCATATTTGTCTTTTAGCTTTTTATGGTCTATCCGGTTTACTGGGTTTGCATTGTTTATTGAGTTGAAAACAATACTGTCTGGTGTTCCTCTTCACTTATCCGCCTTTCTTTCCCCGATACACCGATCCTCCGTTTCACCGCTACTCCTCTTCTTCCTTCCCTCATTCCTCATCACTCTTCCCTCCTCTCTTCTCCAGTTTCTCGAGCAACCCGTAAGCACCTGAGTTTTTAAAGGTTCTTTTCGCACTCTCTATGTATTTTCTTGCTTCTTTATCTTTTCCAGCACTCTTTAGAACTTTTGCAAGTTCATAAGAGGACTGCGCAATATCAAGTTTCATTTTCTGCTGTTCCGCAAGAGACACAGATTCCCTAAGATATGATATTGATTGTTTGACATTAGTCTTTGATAACGCCTTGCCTAAAGACCTCAATGCAATAACTTCCTTTTCCCTCGCACCCGTCTCTCTCACAAGGCTAAGTGCTTTCTTGGAATAGACAACAGCAGAGCCATAGTTTCCCTGTGCTGTGTTCAAATCAGCCAGGGAGGCAAAAACTTGTAATAAGTTAACCTTATCTCCTACTTCTTGTAGAATTTTCTCTGACTTTTCAAGATACCTTTTGGCTCTCCCAAATTGTCCTTTATCGTAATAGAGAATCCCAATATTACAGGAAGCAACACCAATCCCAGCTCTATAGCCTATTTCCTCTGCTACTGAAAGGAATCTATTATAGTAGTCCAACGCAATATTGAATTCTCCTTTGTTATGATAAATAGAGCCAATGTCTCCTGAAGCAATACCAATTCCTAATTTGTCACCTATCTCTTCGGAAATAGAAATATACCTTTTATAAAATTCTAATGCTGTTTCAAGCTCGCCTTTATCAAAATAGATTGTTCCAATTTTGCTTGACGCTCTACCGACTCCCGTCCTGTCACCTATCTCTTCAGATATTGAAAGATATGCTTTACAATATTTCAGCGCTTTCTCACATTCTCCTTTCTTCCAATAGACAACACCTATGTTTCCGGATAACGCACCAATTCCGCTCCTGTAACCTATTGCCTCTGATGTAACAAGCCCATTCTCATAATACTGCAACGCAATATCAAGTTCACCTCTATCATGATAGAGATTTCCAATGTTGTTGGAGGCTGCCACTATTCCCTTTTTTTCGTTTAATCGCTCATAAATTGCCAACGCCCTTTTATGGTACTTCAGTGCTTTATTATAGTCACCCTTCAACAGTAAAACATTACCAAGCGTTGTTAATGCCCTTGCGTAGATCCTACTCTCCTTTTTCTTATCTATTTTTCCAAGTGCATCCTCTATCGTTTTCTGTGCTTTCTCATAATTATTTTTCCAGTCCGCAAGAACAAAACCATAATTTATAAGGGTTTTCGATAGGATAGGTGAATCCGGAATGTTTTTCAACATACTTATCACTTCTTCGTAATTAGCAAGCGCGACATTGTATTCACCCATTAGGCTGAATATATGCCCTATCTTTCTCTTTATTTCTCCCCTTTTTTCTTTATCCTTATAATAGCCAAAAGCACACTCATAGTCTTTTATTGCCTTTTCATATTCTGCATTAATTTCCTCTACATCTCCTATCTTCTCGAAAAGTTCTCCCATATTCTCGTTCCCGCTCTCAGGAAATAGTTTTTTGTGAATCTCTATCGCTTTTGCATAGCAATCTATCGCTACATTATTATTGTAAAGTCTCTTTGCTCTATCACCCGCCCTTATATAATAATCATAAGATTTATCAAGTATCAGAGCATTGTAATAATGGTAAGCAAGTATCTCGAAGTATTCCTCTGTCTTTTCTCCAAAAATATCCTCTATGCTCTCTGCAACCTTCCTGTGAATTTCCATCCTCTTCTTCTTTTCTAATCGTGAATATGCAACTTCCCTTATTAAAATATGTCTGAATTGATATTCCGTATCAGTAGGGAATCGAGAAGGCTGAAATGAAGTGATCTTTTTCTGAAGAAATTGCCCTTCTTCAAGTAACGCAACATTGTTCTTAAGGTCTTCGCTCCCACTAATAGTGGAAAGGATCTTGTAAAGAAAGCTTTTTCCAATAACTGATGCTGTGATTAAAACATTTCTTGCTTCAGGAGGTAGTCTGTCAATCCTTGACTGTATCACAGCATCAATGGAACCGGGAACTTCAAACGAAACTGTCTCTTTCGCAAGTATCCACTTTCCTCCCTTTCTTCCCAGGATACCCGATTCTATGAGCGAATGAATAATTTCCTCTATATAGAAAGGATTCCCTTCTGATTTCTCAAGGATAAGGTCTAATGCTTTTGCAGGAAGTCCAGATATCTTCAATAAATTTTGAATAAGTATTTGCGCATCTTTTGTGCTAAGTCTTCCCAAACCAATCTCTCTATGTCTTTTTTTGTATATCTTCTTAATAAAATCTCCTATTTTGTATACACCTCTTGCCTTGTCAATCCTTGTCTCAAAGAGAAACAATACAGGTTCATCCTTCAGACCATCAAGGAGAAATCTTAAGAGTTCCAATGATTCTGGGTCAATCCAGTGCATATCTTCAAAATAGAGAACCAAAGGTCTGTTCCTTGCTATATCTCTGAAGAGTGTTTTCACAGATACAAACTCCTGGAGTCTTAAAGATTCAGGGTCAAGGTATTTTACCTTTTCTTGCATATGTTCCAGGACTTTAATCGACAGAAAAACACAAAGGTATGGGAGATATTCATTTGTCCTTTCCTTAAAAACCCTTCCCGTTTTTTCACCTACTATCTTTCTTGATTCACATTCCAGACCAGAATCCTGCACCCTAAGATAAGAACGGATTTGTTCAAGAAACACCCAGAAGGAAAAACCCTTGCCATAAGATGGACACCTACCAGAGAGCCAGCTAACCTTACTCATCGCAATCTTCTTGAACTCATTTACAAGTCTTGACTTGCCTATTCCCGCCTCTCCGCTTATAGATACTACCATACCTTTTGACTCCACAACTCTGTCCAGAGCCTTCTTCATCGTCTCAAATTCCTTATTCCTACCTATAAGAGGAGAATAGAGTTTATGTGCAACGCGTTTGCGCCCTGTGACTTCTTTTATCCCTATTACCTTGTACGGAACTATGCTGCTTGATTTTACCCTCGTTTCGATAGTTCTCAAACGTCTCATTTTGAATAAATATTCCGTGCTTTTATGAATAGACTCACTTACCAATATGTCTTCCTTTGCTATCTTCATCAATTGCTTAGCACAATTTACCGCATCACCAGCTATGTCGAAATCCATCCCTTTTTCTCTGTCGCTCTTTTTAACAATTACTAAACCTGAATTTATTCCAATATGAACTGAGAGACTCCCTTTGTGTTTTTCATTAAATTTTTCCAATTCGCTCATTATATCAATAGCAGTATAAACAGCTCTTTCAGGGTCATCTTCATGCGCTTTTGAAGCACCAAATAGTATCATTATTGTCTCACCAAAAAACTTGTTTAGGATTCCCTCGTATTTCTTGGCAATCTCTCGCAAGAATCCGTGAAAGCTTTTTTTGACAGTAGAAGTCTGCTTAGGAACAGTCCCTTTTAATAGTGCAGTCAACCCCGGGAAAGATGCATAAAGAATGGTAATATTCTTGTGCATCTTATCTGCTGTGGAACTTTCAACCCTTTTTTTCTTTACTATGCTTTTGTTTGCCATTTCTGTTCGTGTCTCTCCTTACTATCCTTTCTTTTCCTGTAACAACCTCTTTCTACCACAAGCAAGCGACTTTGTCAAACAATTTTCAGGAGTTTGCTGAAAAACCTTTCCTGTTGCTCCCCCAATCATTGCCATAGGAAAACTTTCTACTAGTCTTAATATGAAGCAGATTACTCAGACCTGTCCTGAGGCAACTCAGGAATGACACGGCTTCTATGTTTGTCACTCTGAGTCGAAGACAAAGAATCTCTCTTTTAGGAGCAAGCAAAGAATAAAGCAAGACTTTAGCAACTCCCCAAAAACAGTTGACAAAAGATTACTATAGTGATAAATATTACATAAAATAGAGGAGGCAAATTATGGAAGAGGAAAAAGCTATACAAGAAAAAGAAGATGTAATCTGCTCAGTTTGCAAGACTGCTTCAGAGGAAAATGGGGTTGTAAAGAGAAATGGCGAAATCTTCTGTAAAGAATGCTGGAATAAGACAGTAAGAAAAGACCGAAGTAGATACTCCTTATATGCTTTTTTCATTACCTTTGTGATGTTTCAGGTGTTTTTCTACTTTCCAACGCTTGTCTCGGAAAACAGAGGATTTCCCTGCACCAATTCTTTAGTCCTTTTCGGTGTGATTGGGACGCTTTGTGGAATGATTGCATACGAAGAGGTTTATGCAAGAATGTCAAGGAAGATTACACATTAGTAAATCCCCCTGTATCCCCCTTTAGAAAAGGGGGAATTTAGAGATTTCAAATAATTAGATTCATTTCATGTAATTTCTAACGGGGTAAATCCATGGCTAATATTTCCCTTGCGTTTTTTGTATTGCAGAGAGCGCCATATCGACCGCCTGTTTGGGATTCTTTGCCTTGAGTATTGGTATATCCATGTTCCAGGTTGCAATACCAACAACTGGCACATCGAATCTCAATGCAAAGGCAAGTTCAGAGAGCGTTCCGTATTTACCTGCAATTGCGATAACTGCATCGCTTGAACGCACAATTATGATATTTCTTGCTTCTCCCATACCAGTAATAATTGGAATGTCAACATAAGCATTTGCAGTTTCTTTATTATCACCCGGAAGAACTCCAATGGTCATTCCCTTTATCTCTTTTGCTCCTTTACAGGCTGCTTCCATAACACCGCCCATTCCTCCACAGATAAGGATTGCACCTTTTCGCGCAATTTCTTTGCCCACCATATAAGCAATCTCAGCAATGGATGAAGAACATCTTGAAGAACCGATTACACCTATGATTATTTTCTTTTTCACATTATCTCCCCTCTCTCAATAGTTATTAGTCAATAGTTATTAGTCAATAGTTATTGGTTTTCCTACAGCGAAGCGTTTGTTTACACTTCATCCTTTATCCTTGCACTTTCTCCGACACTCCGTTTCACCGTTTCTCCGACACTCCGTCTCACCGTTTCTCCGGTTCATTCCTTCCTCATCCCCCTTCCCATCCTTCCCTTCCTATCAAGGGAACAAATGTGCAGCCAAAACACGGTTCCTCAAGCATCTCTCCATTCTGTTTCGTCACTACCGTAAGCATCTGTGAGAAACTATTTCCGATAGGAATAACCATCCGACCGCCTTCTGTCAACTGCGAGAAAAGCACCTGTGGGACACTGGGTGAACCTGCTGTAACAAGTATCCCATCATAAGGGGCAAATTGACTCCAACCCAGAGTTCCATCCCCAATCTTGAAAGCAATGTTTGTATATCCCATATTTTCCAACCTTATGCGAGCTTTCTTCTCAAGTGATGCAACACGTTCTATCGTAAAAACACGCTCACAAATTTCTGCAAGAACTGCTGTTTGGTAACCCGAGCCAGTGCCAATTTCAAGCACTTTACAACTCTTATCAAGTTCCAACTTCTCTGTCATAACTGCAACCATATAAGGTTGAGAAATCGTCTGTCCCTCCCCTATGGGTAAAGGAAAATCACCATAAGCAGTTTCTCTTATTGCTTCCTCAACAAAGAGATGCCTTGGGACCTTTCTCATTGCACGCAATACAAGCTCATCGGTTACCCCCCTGCTTTCAATCTGATTTTTGACCATATTATTTCTTTTGTTTTCAAAAACCATCTTTAAATCCCTTTCGAATCTCACCAATATGTTTTCTTATGTTTTTCACCTCATCATAATATGTAAAATCAAGATGCAGCGGTGTTACGGATATTCGTCTATGCTCTATAGCTTCAAAATCAGTTCCTCGTGTTTTCTCCCATATAGGTGTATCTCCTCCAATCCAGTAGTAGTATTTTCCTCTCGGGTCAACATTTCGTATAATATCGTCTCTGTAAATTCTTTTCCCCAATTTGGTAATTGATATGCCCTTTATTTTTGCTGGAGGTAAATTGGGAACATTTATATTCATTATGGTTTCCGTATGGAGTTTCAGTTTCTCTAATGATTGAACAAAAGATTTAATAAAAATCTTCGCTGAATCGAATATCAAATTGTCTCTACCAACAAGGGAAACAGCGATAGACCTTATTCCAAGTATCGTTCCCTCAAAAGCTGCAGCAACCGTTCCCGAGTAAGTCACATCCTCACCCATATTCGGTCCGTGATTGATTCCTGAAATGAGCAAATCAGGCAGATTATCTTTCAAGAGTCCGTGCACTGCCACTAATACACAGTCAGTCGGTGTCCCATCAACAGTATATTCTTTCTCACCCTTTTTGTTAATTCTCAAAGGAAAATCAAGTGTTAATGAATGGCTCGCTGCACTTTTCTCCTTATCCGGTGCAATGACAAAAACATCATTATCCTCTTTCAGGGCATCTTTCAATTGCTTTATTCCCTGTGCGTAATAACCGTCGTCATTCGTCAGTAAAATTTTCATTCAAACAAACTCCTCGCTACAAGACCGATGAATCTGCAGGTATCAACAAATGGATTAATGTAACTCTTCTCTTTTTTATATATAGTGCTTATTGGCACTTTACCTATCTTGAAACCCATTCTTCCTGCCTTTATAAGGATTTCACTTTCTGTCTGAAATCTTCTTGTTACAAGTGGGACTCTTTTTAGCACTTCTGTTGAAATATATCTGTAACCAGATTGGCTATCATAAACCTTTTGTGAAGCAATAAGAGAAACAACCAGAGATGTAACCTTGTTTGTTAGATATCTGTCGACAGGCATATTCGCAAGTTTCATATCTCTTGTACCGACAAGTATATCTGCTGAATCTGTATTTTCAAGAAAATTACTTATCTCATGAGGATTGTGTTGACCATCCGCATCCAATGTTATGACTCCATCGTAACCATGATTAACTGCGAAATCAAAGGCGGTCCGATGAGCCATCCCTTTCCCTCTATTCACGTCGTGCTTTAATAGAATTACTCCGAATCTTTTCACTATCGATGTAGTTCTATCGCAAGAACCATCATCAACTACGATAATATTTTCCTTGCCAAAGTGCTCTATTTTTGTAAGCAATTTCTCGATGTTTGACTCTTCATTGTAAGCTGGTATTATGATTGCAATTCTCATACTTTTTCTGGCTCCCAAAAAGGCTGAAATCTATACCATTGTGACGGATATTTCCTTATATATCCTTCGAGAATTTTCGCCCACCTACTCATATCCTCCTTAAATTCCTCTTCCCTGTAGCCCTTGCTCATCATCTTAATGGGACTACTAAATATTACATCATACTTGCACATTCCTCTTCTTATGGCAAAACATGGTATTACAGGAGCACCGGTTCTCAAGCCGAGGAGCAAAGCACCTGTAGGAAACCTTGTCATTTTACCAAAAAATGAAATTTCTGTTCCCTGATTTGTGTAATCTCTGTCTCCAACAATGGCAACAATTCCATTACTTTTTAGCTTTTTCAGTGTTTTTTTTACAGCATCCTCAAGATAGATAACTTCCAGACCTTGCTTTGTCCTCTGGTTATAATAATATCTTGTGACAAACGGATTCTTGAATCTCGTGGCAATTACGATTGCATGGTAACCAAGATAGGTGAGAAGAGCTGCCCCCCATTCCCAGTTACCAAGATGCCCTGTAACAATGATAACGCCTTTACCTTTTTCAAGTGCTCTTTCAACATTTTCAAAACCCACTGGGTTAACGAAATTTCTGTAGGTTTTCTGATTTATCTTTCTCATAATTGCAAATTCGTAGATAAAAAAAGCAAAACTTTGAAATGTTTCAAATATCAATTGTTTCCTTTTCCACCGCTTTAATTTATCACCAAAAATAAACATTAGATTATTTTCAACATTCCGTCGAGCATTCTTATAAACAGTGTGGAACAAAACATTTGCTGCCAATCTTGTTATCAAATGTGCTAACCTCACAGGCAGCAAATATGAAAGCAAATTCACAATAAAGTAACAAACACTATCCATATTATGAAATTTTATATCATAAAATCCGTATTTTAGCAAGACAATTTTTTGATTGTACCCAATTGTTATCATCTGTCATCTGCCTTTAAAAAAAGTTCTTGCAAAAAGCTTTTCCTTGTGTTACTATCCATAAAATTTAAGGAGGCTTTGTATTATGATGAGACGATTGAGGACTAAAATGACATTTTTCCTATGGTTTGCTGTCATAACATTTATGCTTTTTATCTTCCTTCAGTGGGGAATGAATTTTTCAGGTCGAAAAAATGGTCGCACCAGTGTCGACACAATAGCAAAAGTAAACGGAATATCCATCAAAAGTCAAACTTTCGGTGAAAAAATCGCCGAAGATGTCAATCGTGTGAGAGATTCACAGAATCTTTCCAGTCTTTCCCCGCTTACAGAAAGAATTATCCAGGAGAACTCTTTTGAGGAACTCGTCCAGAAAGCGATTTTTATGACAGAGATGGACAAGAACAAGATTGAACTTACAAATAACGAAATAAATGAAATTATAAGGAATTCCCCACCAAAAGACGTTTTAGATGATTCTACAATGTACACGAACGGAAAATTCGACCCTCAGAAATATCTCACGGTGCTGCTCAACCCGGCAAATAGAATGTTTTTGTACGAACAGGAAAAAAATATCAGAGAAACATTCCCCATTAGAAAACTTCAGTTGATGTATTCTGCAGGAATAAAGGTTACGCAAACAGAGATTCTGAAATTCTATCAGGAAGAAAGCTTGAAGGTAAAAGTGAAATATGTACCTTTCAGAGTTGAAGACTACCTGGACAGAGTTACCGTTACAGAACAGGAACTAAAAGACTATTATGCCATTCATAAGGATGAATTCAAAGTCGGAGAAGGTGTGAACTTGAAAGAAATCTCGTTTGAAGTAAAACCTTCTTTTGCAGACGAAATGGAGGCAAAAAGGGAAATAAATGATATATACAACCTGTACAAGAACGGAATGAATTTCGACACACTTGCAATAAATTACTCTCAGGACGGAAACTCCAACAAGAATGGTGGAGACATAGGATTCATAAAAGAAGGTGAACTACAACCCGATATGGAAAAAGTTGCCTTTTCTCTGAACTCTGGTAAGGCATCTAAACCATTTCAAACTTCGCTTGGCTGGCAAATACTGAAAGTCACTGAAATCAAAGGGAGAGAAAGGCGAATAAGTCACATCTTGATAAAAATCACCCCGGGGTTTGAGACGGTATCCGGAATAAAAGATAGGACAGAGAATTTCAAAACCCAGTCAAAAGAATCAGGATTCCAGGAAGCTGCGAAATTATCAAAACTAGAGGTAAATGATTTAGTCCTTCACAAGGACGATGGTGACCTCGTCCCCACTATAGGTCGCATTGTAAATATTAATAACTTCCTCTTTAATGCGCAGCAAAATGAACAAGAACTTGTGGGACCTTTTGTTGGATACGATGGGAATCTCCATATCTTCTTCATTGAAGGGTATATTGAACCCCGAATCAAGTCCATTGAAGAAATAAAAGACAAATTGGTGGATAAAGCAAAGAGGCAAAAGGCTCTTGAGCTTGCCAAACAAGATGCACAAAGCTGTTTGCAGGACATAAAGAAAGGACAAAGTATTACACAGGCTGCATCGGTATTCCTGAAAAAACCAAGAACGACAAAGTTTTTCTCAATGAAGGATTTCATTCCTGAAGTTCCATATTCCTCGGAGTTTTATGGACTCGCTTTTACAATGAAGGAAGGAGATATCGGAATGACAACAACAACAAAGGGAGTATTCATCATCCAACTCCTTAAGAGAAAAGAAGTCGACAAAGATAAGTTTCAGAAAGAGTCCCCTTCGATTACTGTGCAAGTATTTTCGGATAAACGAAATTCCATACTCACATACTGGTTTCAGCAACTTCGTAAGAATGCAAAAATAGAAGATAACCGTTCAGAGGTCGATATATATTAGATTTACTAACTAACTGCGTTTAGTGAGAGAAAAATATCTCGTTACTGGTGCCAATGGATTCATTGGCAGTCATCTTGTTGACCTTCTTGTTCACAGAGAGAAAAAAACCCGAATATTCGTTCGACAAAAAAGCAACCTCACCAATGTTAAAAAACACATCCAGGCAGGAAATGTGGAAGTTGCTTTTGGTGACATCAGAGACGAAAAATCCATTAAGCAGGCAGTAAAAGGCTGTTCCGTGATATGTCACACTGCTGCGCTAACAGACCTCTCAGCATCCAAAAAGGAATTTCTTAAGACTAATGTTCACTCATTGGAGAAATTTCTAAACATAGTTAGAAAGCAGAGAATACAGAGGTTCATTTACATAAGTTCCATAGGGGGCTTCGCAAAACAATACTCCAAGGTTACCGAAGGAACGCCCCAGAGTCCAATCAACAACTATGAGCTGTCAAAAGTTCTGGGAGAGAAAATCGCTCTTATGTTCTGGGAAAAACATGGATTACCAATAACAATCCTCGAACCATCTGCCGTTTACGGACCCAGAGCTAATATCGGATTCCCTTATCTGCTGCGAATGCTCAAGAAAAGAATGATGAGATATCCCGTGAGTGAAAGCAATCTTCTGAATCTCGTGTATGTCACTGATGTTGTTGAGGCAATAGAACTTGTAATAGAGAAAGAAGAGGCAATTGGTGAAAGATTTATTATAGGCGGTAAAAAATCATACACCTATAAAGAAATTGTCGAAGCAGCATCTCGAGAACTCGGTATATCCGCACCCAAAAAACATATTTCTTTGAGTATTGCAAAATCCTTCGCTTTACTGTCTCAGTATTTCTCAAAAATTCGGGGGAAAAAACCTGAACTTGCGGTAGATTACTTTGACTATATAACTCACGATATGGTCCTTGACATCTCAAAAGCAAAAAGAATTCTTGGGTATAAGCCACAAGTGGAACTAAGTGAGGGCATGAGGGAAATGGTAAAATGGTATTTGCGCACCAGATAAGGTTCCCAGCATAAAAGAAGTTTTTGCAAAGCAAAATTTGGGCAAAATGGAATTTTGCCTTTTATCCGCTGTTAATTGACCGAGTGAGACAAGGCACGAAGTGCCGCAGAGTTGCCCTTCGCCCGCCCATTCTAAGCTCTCTCATTTGGTTTAACTCCATAAATTGTTATGCTCACAACCGAACTTGCAATCTCTTTTACTTTTCCAGATGGTATTTTTGAATTTTTAATGATCGTCTTTGCAGTCGCGTCATTAGCCATGCACTCAATGGGGAAAGATGTTTCATCTATTATCTCGACTTCCTGAAAACCAGCCTCTTTTATGAACTTTATGTATTCATCCCTCATTATTGCTCCAGAAAGACAACCAATATATGCTTCAATAGAATTCATTATAAAATCGGGTAGTTCGTTCAACAAAACTATATCCGAGATCATCAGTCTTCCACCATGTCTTAGAACCCTGAATGCCTCTTTAAAGATTCTTCTCTTGTCAAGCGAGAGATTAATGACACAGTTAGAGATGACTACATCAACAGAATTATCAGCAACTGGTAGATTTTCGATTTCCCCGAGCCTAAACTCTACATTCTCGTAGTTGCCTTTCTTAGCGTTTTCTCTGGCTTTCTCGACCATTTCTGGTGTCATATCCACACCAATGACTTTTCCATTTCTCCCAACTTTCTTTGCCGCAAGGAAACAATCGAAGCCAGCACCTGCGCCAAGATCAAGAACAGTTTCTCCTTCTTTTAAAGATGCCAGAGCAATCGGATTCCCACACCCAAGGCCAAGATTTGCACCTTCGGGAACGGACTTGAGTTCTTTATCCTTGTATCCTATCTTCTTGCTGATATCCTCTGCTAAGTCATGGCTTCCACAACAGGAACTTACAGGAACACAGCAAGAACTATCCTGCTTAGCAATTTTGGCATAGCCATTTCGTACGGCTTTCTTTGTTTCTTCTTCTTTCATCTTGATTACCTCCTAATTTTATTTGCTCTCACCACTTTATATCGTTTAGCGGACTAAGGGAATTGAGCATAACGTTTCCAGCATATATGCGCTGTTAGTCGCCGTTAATTGTTATAAATTCTTTATAACAATCTTTAATTTCTCTCTAACTTCGTTAGCTATTTCAGTCAAAGATTGATTTCTAACCGCTTGCATTGAAGCTATTGGATCTATCGCAGATACTTCGACTCTACCATTATTATTCTCTACTATAACATTGCATGGAAGCATTAAACCTATCTTATCTTCTAATTGTAGTGCCCTAAATGCAAATTGAGGATTGCAAGCACCTAAAATAATATATTCTTTAAAATCTGCATCGAGTTTATCTTTTAACGTCTCTTTTACATCTATTTTTGTTAAAATACCAAATCCTTCCTTTTTTAATTCTTCCGTTACTTTAATTATAGCATTTTCAAATGAAACCTCTAACACTTTTGTAAAACAATAACCCATTTTAAACTCCTCCTCTTTTCTAAAATTAATTTCGCCTAACTCGTTCATATCCGCAGTACTGTGTATATACCTCCAATTTGGGAGTATATCTGCAGTATTGCGATTATATTCCCTATCGCTGACTTTACATTTCCTTATTTTTTCATTACAATCTCCATTGCCCATCTTTTAAGCCTTTTCTTATGCTTCAAACAAGCTGTCCAATGGATTTCTTATAAATTCCAGATACCCTCCTTTACTTACATGAGTATATACCCTCCCACAATGAGTTCAAGCACCATACATTAGTGCTGGATGAAATTGTGCGGAGTATATCGCAAATCTGTTCCCGATTCCAACTGCTTATTACTTATTTTGATTTCGTAATTCTTCATTTTATTATACTTTATTGTTTGAGAATATCAAAAAATAAAATCTAAGTCAAGAATTATTTTTATAAGGGAATAGAGATAATGACAGGATTGCAGAGATAAATGAATGGCTCGGGCAGGTGTAAGACCTGCCCTTACAGCCTATGGCAACAGATTTATAACTGTCCATTATACACTTTGTTACCCAATCGAAGTAAAGAGGGATATGGCATACATTAGTGTGAATATGCCTATGATGTCCCCAAAACTCGTGATTAACGGTATGACAATGTTGCTCGGGTCCAGCCCAACCTTGTATGAAAAAGAGGCAAGCAGAAAATCAAGTACAAATGACGAAAAGATTATGATAAAAAGGGTAAAACCCGTTATACACAAAAGAGTCAGTAGTGACGGAATAGCAACACCGGTTACAATAGCACCTATGTATGTAACCAGAGCTGCTACCGGAGAGATTGCAATCCAGAAACCACTAGCTGCCCAGAAATGGTTTATAAGATATTTGTTAATCCTGAATGGTCGAAAAAATCCGAGATGCATACCAGAGGAAAATCTCGCTCCGAAAATCCCTCCAATGCTACCCGATTTTGCAATCACCTGAGGAACAAGTATCAAAAGTCCCGGGAGAACGAGAAGACTTTTTTCTTTGTAATAGAGAATAAATCCTGACAGAATACCCAGAAATCCGCATAGATAGAGAATTCCAATGCTCTGCTTTACGATAACTTTGAATCTATATCTAAGAGGAAAGGTTTCCTTCCGTTTTCTCCTTTTTCTTCTCCTCTTACTTTTTTCCACCTGTGCAATCAAGAGAACGGAAAAAACGGACAGTGTAAGGAACCAGCTCTCTTCAAAATGAATCCTTTGAACTAATATCGATGCTGCAAAAATGGCAAGAACAGAAATCACATCCCCAAGCATGCCAAGAAGTGGAGCGACGATATTGTCAGGGTCTAAACCCTTGTTAAACGAGGCAAATGCAAGAACCAGTGTAAAAGGTTGAAGAAAAAGCGTTGCAAATGTGGCAGAAATGAGTGCTATCAGAAGAAGATGAACAGGTCCAATACTTGGAAGCCCAAAAGCAAGTGAGATAAAATGTGCTGCTACTCCGAGAACAAGTGCAACAGCAGCTGTGAGCGAAAATGATGCACCGATATTATGACCGATAATCTTGTTGAATGAAAAATGTTTCCCAAGAATGCCCAGATGAAGCATTGTAGAAACCCTGGAGCCAAGGGCTGTCCCGATGTTCCCTCTGAGGTCCATTATTGAAGGTATGAGAACGATCAAACCAGGTATCATTTCCATCGCATAAGACATTTTTCCAAGAACCGAGCCTGCTATTACCTCTCCTATGGACGTAACAAGAAGGATGGGCAGCGACTGCAGTAAGATTTCTAAAGCTACATTAAGTCTTCTTTTTTTCTTTCTTATGTTTCTTACTGACTTTTTTCTCTTGCTTCTTTTTTTAGATAGCATATAACAGGATAACTGTAGATTGATTTACCTTTCTCTGCGTTCTCGGCGTCTCTGCGGTTCATTGTTATTTTTTCTTAGCCTTCACATACCCCTGGACCTTTTTTATGGAAACATCTTTGCCCTTTATCACAAGTATGTCATCAGCATAAATCTTTGTATTTCCATCAGGTTCCGTGAGCCATTCTTTCCCTCTTCTTACCACTATTACACTGAAACCCGTTGTCTCATCAATCTCCACATATCTTAACCTCTGACCATCAAGTACTGAACCCTTCTCAACTGTTAGTTTCATCGTTCTTATCTCTTTTCTATAGGCAAGCCTAATGACAGGATGAATGCCCACATCTCTGAGAACTATTTCAATAAGGTCATCTATACCATCAGAAATTTCTTTTGTTGCAACGCCTATTTGGAGAAGATTGGCTATTTGCGGCAACTCCCTTTCCGCATTTCTCGTTAGCCTGCTGACCATAAGAGCTTCGATTCTGAGATGGTAACTCAGCTCTCTGAGTTCGCTTTTAACCTTTGCGGCTTCATGAGCAAGATCGACATCATCCTCCATAATCGCTGCAAATCCCAGATCAACCATCAACTGACTGAGACTCCTCATCTTTACCAGTATTTCCTTAACATTTTTATGAGCCATTTTCCCTCCCGCTAAATATTTTTATTCTTCATAAATCATACATTAGAGTGAGCATTACATCAATATTGCGTTAGTGATATCCTTTAGTTTTTCACTATCATAAATTTTTATCGAAGCAACTGGAAGCGTTTTGTCCTCACTTATTCGTATTCCAATCCTGTATATTTTTGTAAATCGTGCAAGAGTATCAGCAAACTCCTTGCTGAAATATTCAACAAATTCCGCACTACCGTAAATTATTATGTCTTTATTTTCAAGAATCTTTGCATTGGACTCAAGTCCTCGTATTACCCTCAGTGAAAGATGAATTCGGGATAACACATAGCCCTTTCCTTTGCAAACCGGACAAATTTCAAAAAAGGAACGCGAGATTCCGGTGGTTACTCTTTTTCTTGTCATCTCCATAAGACCAAGACTACTTATATCGTATATTTTATATCGAGCTCTATCGCCTTTCATAGCTTTCTTGAATACGGAAACAACCACATCATTGCTTTCCTCTTTCTCCATATCAATAAAGTCAACCACTATGATTCCGCCAATATCCCGTAACCGTAAATGCTTTGCTATTTCAACCGCTGCTTCAAGGTTTGTAGTGAGAGCAAGTTCTTCAGGAACTGTATCTATGGACGATTTTCCACTGTTAACATCTATCGAAATTAGTGCCTCCGTGGGCTCTATTATTATGTATCCTCCACTTTTGAGTCTAATCGTTCTGTCCATTATCCTATCAATTTCTTGCTGTATTCTGAATGTTCTGAAGATCGGCGTTTTCATATGATATAGTTTTACTCTATTTGCCATACCAGGTGTTACAAGATTCACATAGCCGAGAACTTCCTTGAATGCATCCTTAGAATCCACTACGACTTCATCAATTTTCTCTGTAAAAAGGTCCCTCATAAGTCTAATCACAAGTCCGACATCCTTATGAATGAGTGCAGGTACATTTTTCTTCATTTTCTTCATCGCTGATTTTTCTATTCTTGACCATATTCTTAATAGATTCTTTATGTCTGCTTTGAAATCTGCAGATTCTTTTCCTTCTGCTGCAGTTCGAATTATAAATCCCTTGTCTTTTGGCTTGTTCTTTCTTACAATCCTAATGACTCTTTCCCTTTCCTTTCTTTCAGGAATTTTCCTTGATACTGCAACCCTGTTGCTCGTAGGCGTTAGAACAACAAACTTTCCTGGAATCGATATGTTTCTTGTTACCCTGGCACCCTTAGTTCCAAGTGGGTCCTTTATAACCTGAACCAGGATTTCGTTTCCTGTCTCAACCTGCAACCGTTCTGTTGAAGGCTTGTCTTCACCATCAACCTCAAGGTCATTATCCTCGCGGAGACTCGAAAGAGGAAGAAATGCTGCTTTTTCAACACCAATATCAACGAATGCTGCCTGCAATCCCGAATGCACCGAGACAACTCTACCTTTGTATATATTGCCTACAATTCTATCAATATCCGCTCTCTCCACAAAAAACTCTCGCAGTTCTCCTCTCAAAACAAGAGCAACTCTCACCTCGTTTACAGTCGTACTCAAAATTATTCTATTTTTAGCCATATTCCATAACTCCTATTTTTCTAATGTTTGACACATGCCATCCGTTTTCTTTTACTTCATTTCTCGTTTCATACAATTCACTAATAGTCAAAAGGGTCAACCAACCTCCCATCCTTTTCAGCAAACATTCCTATTCTTTCTACAATTGTATCAGAAACTTTCCGAATATCAAGCACAGAAAGCATCTCCTCAATTCTAACACTGCCTTCCGGAAGATATCTTACGAAGATATTTAACTCACGGTCTTCCTTCTTTAATGATTGAACAAGCGGTCTCATGTCAAATTCGATTTCCCTATCCTGTTTTTTTCTTTTGATTAAGACACTACTCTTGCTCAGGAAATTTCTTATCGCTTCCTCCCCTATGTTCACTGGAGAGATTCTATAGTGAATGAGCGAAATTATTTTTGTGAGTGATGGGGATTTAATGAAAACAGGTTTTGCATCTAATATCCTGATTTCGGTAGGTAAAACAGCATTCAGCATTGGCCTTATGTCTTGTGAAAAGGACTCCTCAAAGAAAAGGTCAAAGAATTCCTTGTTTCCTGATACACCAATAGGCAAAGGTGGTCCAAAAGCAATTTTGGGACGCTTCCTATAACCCTTTGTATAGGCAACTTTTATGTCTGCTCTTCTTATTGCTCGCATAATCAATCTTATTGTATCAAGATGCGATATGAATCTCAAGTAATTAGTTTTGGAAAACATCACCCTTAGTCTTTTCTTTGAAAGCGGAGAGAATATAACATTTTTTCTTTTCCTTCTTCCAAATTCCTCCGAAGAGCTAAGTACTCTCTCTTTTCCGTCACCTCTCACCCTTTTTAGTTCCTCCTCGTCACAAACCCCACAGCTATAGCAGGCAGAATGGAAACAGTCCTCGGTTGTTTCCTCTGTTTGACACTTTCCCTCTTCATTTTGCAAAAATTCCTTATTTACACCTGTATTAATAAAACCCCAGGGGAGCATTCCCGAAAAAGAAGATGTAAAGCGTTCGGGGTCAATTTCAGTAGAATCAAAAGCCTGTTTCCATAAGTCAAAATCAAATGTTTCGCTCCACTCTTCAAACCGGGAACCATATCTCCATGCAGCCTCTATTGTTTTCGAGAGAGACCTATCTCCCCTTGATAAAACGGATTCCAGAAAAGATACTTCAGGATTTCTCCAGCTTAAATCCACCCTATCTTTCTCAAGTTCACGCACTATGTATTTTTCCTTCTCTCTTATTAGTTCAATCGAATCCTGAGGAACTTTTTGAAAAGCCGTGTGGGGCTTTGGAACAAACGGAGAAATACTAATCTTAAGGACACTCCTCCCTATAACCCTTTTGGCTTTCCTAACAAGGCTTATCAGTCCATCTATGTCCATCGAAGTCTCCGTTGGCAGTCCAATCATAAAGTAGAGTTTCAACTTCTGCCAACCATTTCTAACAGCAACTTCACACGAATTCAGTATTGCATCTTCGCCGATATTCTTATTGATAGCTCTCCTTAATCTCTCCGTTCCGGCTTCCGGAGCAAGCGTTATAGATGATTTTCTTATATCTTTGAGAATCCTGGCAAACTCCTGTGTTAGCGCATCACCCCTTAACGAAGGTAATGAAATAGAAGTATTGGGAAGTTCTGATTTTAGTGCGTGTATTATTTCTCTAATCCTTGAATGGTCCAAAGCGGAAAGTGACAGAAGAGAAACCTCGCTCCATCCCGTGTTCCTGATTCCACTTGAAGCAACGCCTAAAATATCATCAACAGACAGTTCTCTGACAGGTCTTGTCGTATAACCTGCCTGACAGAAGCGACAACCCTGTGTGCAACCTCTTCTAATCTCCACTGTTAATCTATCATGTGTTATCGGTATGAACGGAACAATTGGTTTGGAAGGATAGATTTCTCGTCCAAGTTCTCTTATGTATCTCCTTTTAATAACATCTTTTCCTGTGTGAATTGACGGTACATAAATGCCTTCAATATATGACAGGGCATTGACAAACTCTTTCCGTCCTGCCCCCTTTAGTTTGAGAGGTTTAAATGCTTCTATGATTTCTTCCATTACCTCTTCACCTTCTCCAATAACAACCGCATCAACAAAATCGGCAACAGGAAGAGGATTATACATAGCTGTTCCACCGGCAATGATGATAGGATGTTCATCGTTCCGCATATTCGAATATATCGGAATACCCGCAAGGTCGAGAATATTGAGCATATTTGTATATGTCAGCTCATATTCAAGACTAAATCCAATTATGTCAAATTCAGATAGGGGAGTTTGTGTCTCAAGCGAAAAAATGGGAATTTTGTTCTTTCTCAACACATCCTCAAAGTCCGTCCAGACAGCAAATACTCGTTCACAAAGTGCGTCCTGTCTTCTGTTTATAATGTTATAAAGGATTCCGACTCCGTAGTTACTCATCCCGATTTCATACAGGTCAGGATAGGATAGAACGATTTTTAATATGCTGCCTTTATGGTCCTTTATGGGAGTGTTAAACTCCCTTCCAATGTATCTTCCCGGTTTCTGGACAGAAAGAAGGTATTTTTTTAAATTCACTGGATAATTCAAGACGATAACGGTAACACCATCATTCGCGACTTGGAAGTCGCTCCCACAAATAAGACATAGGGCAAGTTCTTATACTCCTCTCGCAGGCTAAAGCCTGCGGCTACCCTTCGCAACCTTAATGCCTATTGCCAAGGTTCTCTCTCTTCACTCTTCTGCCTTCTGTCTTCGGTCTTATGTCTCATGTCTTTCTTCTTGTGCTCTTGTGACTTGTGCTCTGGTGCTCCGATTTAACTTTTCACTTTTAACTTGTCTTATCTCTCTTCTCTCATCTCTATTCACTTTTCGCTTTCACAGTAACCTCTTCCTCTATACCCGCCTTTTTTAGCAACTCGTTGTAGGATTCAATTACATTCTGTTGAATCTGTGCAATGTCCCCTTCCTTTAGATGTCTGAATCTCCCCTGTCTTTCAAGAAACTCCTTTACAGGACGAGGATTTTTGACAATTTTATTAATCGTATACTTCTCCCCATTTTCGATCTCGTAGATGGGGAAATAGCATGTTGAAACAGCGAGTTTTGCAAGTTTAATGGATTCGTTAGGTTGAGACTTCCATCCGGGTGGACAGGGACTAATTATATGCAAGAATTTTGTTCCCTTTATTTCCTTCGCCTTATTAACCTTTTTGATAAAATCCTCTGGATAAGCAACGCTCGCAGTTGCAGTATATGGAATTCTATGTGCAGCCATTATTTTAACCATATCCTTTTTTGGCATCTTCTTGAAATGTTTTACAGGTGTTGTTGTTGTCCATGCACCGTAAGGTGTTGCTGAACTTCTCTGAATTCCCGTATTCATATACGCCTCATTATCGTAACATATATAGATGATATTGTCGTTTCTTTCCGCAGCTCCAGAAAGTGCCTGAATTCCAATGTCAAAAGTTCCACCATCCCCTGCCCAGGCAAGTACATTGATGTCTTTCTTCCCCAGAGCGTCTAAACCTGCTCTAATTCCAGAGGCTACGCATGCTGCAGTTTCAAACGCCGTATGAAAGAGAGGAATCTTGAGAGAAGTATGTGGAAAAGGTCCGTCTATCACGGACCAACAGCAAGCCGGTATGTCTACAATTGTTTTCTTTCCAAGCGCTTTCAATGCATATCGCATACAAAGTGTGGCACCACACCCCTGGCAAGCAAGATGTCCGGATGTGATAAGTTCCTGCTCGGGTATTGAGAGTTTCATTCTCTTACCCCCTTCCATATAATATCTTTCTTGGGCTCATCACCCTTTATCGTTTCCATGGCAATTTCCTTTATGTCTTCGACTCTAACATCTCTTCCACCAATACCAATTATATAACTCCAGAGAGGTGGTATGTTTTTGCTATTATAGAGAGCGGACTTTATTTCCTGCGCAAAGATACCGCCATGCCCAAAGGAAATATTTCTGTCAATGACCGCTACTTTTTTTCTGCCAACAAGTAACTCTCTTATCTCTTCTGATGGAAACGGTCTAAAAACCCTGACTCTCAAGAGTCCCACTTTCTTTCCTTCGTCTCTTAGCTCATCTACTGCGACCCTTGCAGTGCTCGCAACTGTGGCTGACGCAACAAGAACAACATCTGCATCTTCCATTTTGTAACTCTCTGTGAGACCGTACTCTCTCCCAAACATTTCTCCAAATTCCTTACCCGTTTCTACAATTATTCTCTTAGCATCCTGTATAGCTTCCTCTATCTTGTAGCGCAGCTCATAGTAACCATCTGGGCCCGTTAATCCACCGAATGTATGAGGTTCATCTATGTCAAGTTTATATTTCGGGTTAAAAGGAGGCAGGTATTCATCAACAAGTTTCTGATCCGGAAAATCAACCAGTTCTGATGTATGAGAAAGAACAAAGGCATCAAGAATAATCATACTCGGAAGCAAAATCTTCTCGCTTACCTTGAAAGCCTGAACAACGGTATCCAAAACCTCCTGGTTATTCTGACAGTAAAACTGCAAACAACCGGTATCTCTCTCCGAAAGGCTGTCATTCTGGTCTGTCCAGATAGTCCAGGGCGGTGCCATTGCTCTGTTTATGTTTCCAAGAACGATGGGCAGTCTTGCTCCAACAGTCCAGTGAATAATTTCATGCATAAGTGCAAGCCCTTGAGAACTGGTTGCTGTAAAAGCTCTTGCTCCAACAGCGGAGGCTCCCATACAAGCTGCAAGAGCTGAATGTTCGGACTCTACTTTCACAAATTCTGCATCCAATTTCTTGTCTGCGCATAACTCCGAAAGCAGCTCCACCACCTGTGTCTGAGGAGTTATCGGGTATGCTGCTATTACCTGAACCCGTGAAATCATTGCACCATACGAGAGTGCATGATTCCCCATAATAACCTGTTTCATCTCCCCTCCTCTTCGAGAACGATACATTTTTTCGGGCATTCCTCGACGCAAATACCGCAACCTTTACAGTACACATAATCAATGACAGGTCTCTCATCCTCGATATGAATGGACATATCAGGACAGAATTTCCAGCATATCATACAATTTATGCACTCATCAAAATCAATGACAGGTCTTGCATTTCGCCATGTGCCGGTTTTGTTGTAAAGCATAGAATCAACCGACATTGCGTTAAGTGGAATGTCTTTTGCGCTATTATAAATGATTTTCTTATCTGACATTCAATCCTCCTCGAACTTCACGGAATTATAAGCTTCCGCTGCTGCTTTTGCATTCTCCTCGGGTTTTATAGGCACAATCTCTTTAATGCCTAGAACTATTGCATCAAGACTGAGAATTCCAGTAACCTTTGCAAAAGCACCGAGTATAGCAGTATTTACAATGGGTGCAATTTTCGAACCCAGTCTGTATTTTGTAGCAATACCCGAAGCATCCACAGTTGCAACTTTGTAATCCTTTATTAACTTGGGAAACTCAGAGGGCGACCTTGTGCTGTTTATCACTATCCATCCTCCTTTCAGAAGTCCTTCTGTTACATCAATCGCATCTATCAATGTTGGGTCAAGAACCACGATGTGATGTGGGTTATATATTTTTGAGCGAACAAATATTTCTTTATCATCTATTCTTGTGAAAGCATAAACTGGAGCACCTCTCCTTTCAACACCAAACTCAGGAAAAGACTGAACATATTTCCCTTGTTTGGCAACTGCAATCGCCAAAGCTTTTGATGCAATTACCGCACCCTGTCCTCCTCTGCCGTGAACCCTGATTTCAATCATAGATTCTCCCTTCTTCATAGTCATTAGTTATTAGTTATTGGTCATTAGTTATTGGTCAATGGTCATTCGCCTGCGGCGTAAATTCGCTTCACTGTGTATTTGCCATGCGTTATTTGTTGTAACCAATAAATACACCACAAATATACTACTAAGTATACCATAAATATACACGACTTTTGTAATCAATTTCGTAATTTCCTATTTTCGCCTTTAAGGTGTCAGGTCTTCTGTCTTTCGGTCTATGGTCTTCGGTCTTAAGTCTCATGTCTTAGGTCTTTCTTCACCGACACTCTCTTCTCTCATCTCTTACCCCCACCTGATAAGCGCTGAAGCCCACGTGAATCCTCCGCCAAAGGCATCAAGGAGTATTAAATCGCCCTTTTTAATCCTCGGCTCTCTCACTGCCCAATCAAGTGAAATGGGTATAGTTGCCGAAGAAATATTCCCAATCTTATCTATAGTAACCATCGTCTTCTCTCGCGGAATGCCAAACCTCTTTATTGTTGCATTAATAATTCTAATATTCGCTTGATGGGGAATAAAAAGTGCAATCTCTTCAGGTTTAATACCTGCTAACTCAAGAGCTTTTCCCGCAGCAAGTGCCATCTTTTTTACGGCATGTTTAAATACTTCATTACCTTTCATTTGAATAGTGTGAAGATGCTTATCAACGGTTTCGTGACTTGCTGGCATTCTGGAGCCTCCGGCAGGTTGAATCAAAAGATCTCCGAGGGTGCCGTCGGCACCCCAGTATGAAGAAAGGATACCGAAGTCATCATCTGACGCTTCAAGTATAACGACACCTGCTCCATCGCCAAATAGAACACAGCTCGAGCGATCATCCCAATCCGTAATCCTTGTTAATATCTCGACTCCCGCAACAAGCACTCTACTTGCGGTTCCTGCTTTAATCAGGCTATCTGCAACTATAAGAGCATAGAGAAAACCCGAACAGGCAGCACTCACATCTAAAGCCGGAACACCTGGAATTCCAAGTTTTGAACCGACCCAGCATCCGGTCGATGGAAATATTGTATCTGGCGATATCGTCCCTATAACAATTGCATCAATGTCTTGAGCAGTTATGGATGCCATCTCCATTGCCCTTTTTGACGCATTAACAACAAGGTCTGATGAAGCTTCGTTATCCCCAACGATATGCCTTTCCTCTATTCCGGTTCTTGTTTTTATCCACTCGTCAGTTGTATCAACCATTTTTTCAAGGTCAAAATTCGTTAAAATCTTTTCGGGCAAATAAGAACCGGTTCCAATAATCTTTGTTCTTTTCAAATTCTACTCCTTTACGGTTTTGGCAGCAAGTGCAATGGAGAGAAACTTCGAATCTTCTGAATCTGCACGAGAAGTAAGAATACAGGGGGAAGTTGTTCCTGTTACAAGGGCAGCAAGCCTCCCTTTTCCTAACTGAGTGATAGATTTGTAAAAGGCATTGCCTGCTTCTATATTAGGAAAAATCATTATATCGGCATCACCTCCCACAGGGCTGTTAAGTCCTTTTATATCACAACACTCTTTACTGACAGCGACATCAAGTGCCAGTGGTCCATCAATAATAGCTCCTTTGATTTGACCTCTTCTTGCCATTTGTGTCATTATTGCAGCATCAACTGTTGCTATCATATTCGGAGAAACCTTTTCTGTTGCAGCAATAATAGCAGCCTTTGGCATATCAATATCAAACATATAGGCAATTTCAATACAGTATTTGAGCATCTGCACCTTTTGAGAAAGAGTGGGAAGAGGAATCACCGCAACATCAGCAGCAAAAATTAGTTTTGGGTAATTGGGAGATTCAAGCACGGCAATGTGGCTCAAAATTCCTCCAGGTGGGAGCAAACCATCTTCTTTATCAAGTATGAGCCTCATATAGTAAGCAGAGCTGATTAAACCTTTCATAAGAATATCTGCTTTCTTATTTCTTACCATTAATATTGCTCTTTTGCCAGCTTTCCATTCATCTTTCTCGTCAATAATCTCAAAAAGACTAAGGTCGATTTTCTTCTCTTGCCCTACCTTTTCAATCTTTTCTTTATCCCCGACAAGCGTAATATCAACGACATTTTCCTTAACTGCGCGTTCAGCTGCTTCTATCGTATGAGGGTCATTCCCATTCGCTATCGCAACTCTCCTATTTTTGGAACTCTTTACAGTCTTTAGCATTTCATCAAGTGTTTTTATTGGCATTTATTAACCTCCTCACAGATATCTTTACCAAAATTTAGGTTGAATATAACACATTGAGGTAATGATGTCAAATAAATTTCTCTATTTTTTAAAGACAGTCAAAAAAATTATATTAAAAACCGAGATTCTTCAGGCTTCCTGCGAAGTCCTCAGAAACAATCTAAATCTCTTGCCATAACCGCAGTTATGTCAATTCACTAATTTCCATATTCACAATCTCTTGCGCATTCTTTCGGGTAGACTTTTCAACCTCACGTGTCATTTTTTCCGAAAAAGTCACCACATCCCTGACCTCTATTCCATAAATCGAAATGCGACTCGGGACCTTTATCCCCATCTTTCTACCGAACTCCATTGCCGTAGCAAAATTTATCGAATGTATGGAGGTGAGATGAATCGAGTCATTTAATTCATCCAGAGAGATGGTGTAAAGGCTTCCTGGCGTTCCACCCTTCTTAACCGCATCGACAATCACGAGTTCATCGTATCCCCGTATAACATCAAGAATGTCCACGCCCGCTATGTCACCCACAGTAAATTCTATTCCATCTTTCTTACCTACTATGCTCTTAATCTCTTCTACAACCCTTATCCCGACGGCATCGTCCGAAAGGATAGGATTTCCAAGACCCAGAAAAAGCATCCTTTTCATCTCTCACTTGGATGTTTTGCTTGAAAGTTCCAAAGACTCAAGGAAGGATTCGTATCGACTCCTCAGCCATTCCGTCCACATTGCAAAGCCTTCGCCATCCGTTGCCGAAACCCGGAAACTGGTAAGTGAAGGATTTATCTGGTTTGCATTCTGTTGCAATTTGTCTATGTCCATCTTCAGGACATTTCGAAGGTCCATTTTATTCAGAAGCATAACCTCGCAAGTGCGAAACATTAATGGATATTTTATTGGTTTGTCTTCTCCCTCCGGTAAACTCAAAATCACCACATTGGTATGTGCTCCAGTATCAAATTCGGCAGGACACACAAGATTACCCACATTCTCAATAAAGAGAATATCTATCTCTTTCAAGTTCAAAGATAGTGCTGCATCCTTCACCCATCCTGCTTCGAGATGGCAGTCACCCCCGAATGGTCCTGTATTAATCTGAACAACAGGCACTTTTAAGATTGAAATTCGTTCTGCATCCATTGAAGAAAAAATATCGCCTTCTATCACTCCTATTCGATATCTTCCCTTCAGCAATTTTATCGTTGTTTCGATAATCGCAGTTTTTCCGGATCCGGGAGAACCCATAAGGTTAACTGCAAACACTTTCTTGTTAGAAAACAAGTTCCTTGTCACTTCGGCAACTGCATCATTTGCAGAAAGTATTTTCTTTAATACATTAATCTCCATCTATTCCTCCTCGATTTCTATCGACTTGATAAACAATTCGTATCCTGTTTTAAGTTCAATCTTTCCGGAACCACAGTGGGGACAAAGGAAAAGCGGAGCGTCTATGGTAAAATCCTCTCCGCATTCGATACACCTTCCTTTTACGGAAATTTCCTCTATCATCAATTTCGCACCTTCCATAGCCGTACCTTTTGCCACGAATTGAAAACAGAACCGCAACGAATCCGGCACCACAGCTGTCAATTTACCGATTTTCAGGTTGATATGAGACACCTTAGCCTTTCTTTCACCCAGTGATTCGACAACGACTTCTCTGATGTTTTCTGCAATACTCAGTTCGTGCATTCCATAACCTCAACATATCCTTGGCAGTTGTTCTCCTGTCGGCATATCGACGACTCTAATCCCACCTGCCTGTGTTTTCATACATACCCTTCCCTTATTCTCTGTTATCACCTCTCCAATAATCGCGCTTTCCTTTCCCAAAGAATGACAACGCATTTTTTCTACAATACGAACGGCATCCTCGGGTGCGGTTATGACGACCACTTTGCCTTCATTTGCTATATATAAAGGGTCGAAACCCAGAAGCTCGCAAGCCCCTCTTACGCCATCTTTTATGGGAATTTTCCCCTCGTCCACCATTATGCCAAAATCGTTGCCTTCCACTATCTCATTTAAAGTCGCTGCAAGACCACCTCTTGTAGGGTCCCGCATAAATTTTATCCTGTGAGAAATTTTGAAAATATCCAATATTAGTTCGGTAAGAGGTGCACAGTCACTCTCTATTTTCGATTCGATACCAAGCTCCGCCCTTGCTGCGAGAACGGCAATACCGTGTTCTCCTATTCCACCGTTGATGATAACGACATCTCCTATCTCGATGTTCCGAAGCGAGAGTGCTTTATCTTCAATGATGCCAATCCCGGAAGTGTTGATGAACAACCCATCGCATTTATTCTTTTCTACGACTTTGGTGTCACCTGTAACTATTTCGATTCCTGTATCCAAAACCACCTGCCGCATCGAGTCTACGATTTTCGAAAGGAGATTATAATTAAATCCTTCTTCGATTACGAAACCACAGGAAATCCACAGAGGTTTTGCGCCCATTACCGCAAGGTCGTTCACCGTTCCACAAACAGCGAGTTTACCTATGTCACCTCCGTGAAAGAAGAGCGGTTTTACAACATAGGTATCGGTAGTGAAGGCAATCTTTTGATCATTTATATCAATAATGGCAGAATCATCAAGTGTGGAGAGTAATGGATTATTGAATGATTTCAAAAAAAGGTCTTTTATAAGACTATGCATCAACTTGCCACCGCTACCGTGAGAAAGACTTATCCGCTGATTATCGCTTTTTCGTTTCATCTACATCATCCTATCTGCGGTAATCTGCGTATTTATAGTATGCTGAGCAAGTACCTTCGGACGAAACCATACAGGGCCCAATGGGATTCTCGGGCGTGCAGACAACCTCAAACAGAGGACAATCAAGGGGTTCTTTTACACCCTTAAGAATTTCACCACATATACATTCCGTGTGTTCCTTGGTGTTTTCTATATTGAGAACGAAATTCTTTTCCACATCAAAAGCCCCAAATTCATCTTTAATACCGAGACCGCTGCCCTCTATAGTCCCAATACCTCGCCATTCAGCATCGGCTGGTTCGAAAATCTCATCGAGCAAATGTATTGCCAGTGGATTTCCCTCTTTTCTCACCGTCCGTGTATATTGATTTTTTACCGATGGATTGTTGTCTTTTATCTGTTCTACCAGCATCAATGTTGCCTGAAGGATATCCACGGGCTCAAAACCTGTTACGACGCAACCTATTCCATAATTTGCGGGAATGAATGCGTATACATCGGTTCCCGTAATCGTAGATACATGTCCCGGAAGGAAAAAACCGTCTATTCTCGTCTCTTTACTATCGACCAGGGCTTTCAATGCAGGAGGCATCACCTTATGCATACTCAAAACGAAGTAGTTCCTAAGTTTATTCTCTTTCGCATCTTTTATGGAGGCTGCGACGGTGGGTGCCGTTGTCTCAAAACCTATACCAAGAAAAACGACCTTTTTCTCCGGATTCGCCATGGCTACCTTTACTGCGTCCGTTGGAGAATAAACCACTCTTACGTCCGCACCATCGGCCTTTTCTCTCTTAAGCGAAGATGACGAACCAGGCACCTTCATCATATCGCCAAAGGTAGTAACGATGGTATTCTCTTCCCTGCAGCAGGCAATAGATTTATCGATATCAATGTTTGGCGTAACACAAACCGGGCATCCGGGACCGGAAAGAAGTTTAATATTTTCTGGCAGAAGACTCTTTAACCCGTAACGAGCAATAACCATTGTATGCGTACCACACACCTCCATCAAGGTGATTTTATCTTCTCCGTGAACGATATTATGAATCTTTAGTGCAAGGCTCTCACAAAATTTCCCATCCCGGAATTCATCTATATATTTCATAGTACCCTCACTTGAGCATCTCTTTCAACAAAGAAAGTGTCTCTTTTGCTTCTGCCTCGTTTAGTTTCTGAATAGCAAAACCTGCATGGAGAATAACATAATCCCCTTTCTTAATATCCTCAGTAAAGCGTAGGTCTACTTCACGCTTTACACCCCCAATTTCACATATACCTTGATATCCGTTTTTCTCTACTATCTTAACAGGTATTCCCAAGCACATAATTCTATAACTCCCTAACTCTATAACCTGCTACAGCTGCCTGTCCTAATGAAATCCCTCCATCGTTTGTTGGCACCCTATGGTGTGTAAAAACATTAAAACCTTCCTTTCCAAGACATGCTTTCGTTTCTTTTAGCAAGAACATGTTCTGAAATACACCCCCACTCAGCACCACAGTTTCAAGGTCTGTTTTATCTCTTATTCTATCACACATATCAATAACAATACTGGCAATTGTATGATGAAACTTAAAAGAGATAATACCTGTCGGCAAACATCGTTTTATGTCTTCTACTACTCCTCGGATAATTGACTCTGGTTCTATAATGAACATACTTTTTTCTTCACTGATTGTATAGTTATAGCACTGTCGTTCTTTGTCTTGTCTATGAGGGAATTCTATTGCCATCTCCAACCCTATGGCAGCCTCTCCCTCGTAAGTAACCCGCTCACAAATACCCAGAAGAGATGAGACCGCATCAAATAACCTCCCCACACTTGAGGTAACTGGAGCATTAATCTTGTGCATAACCATTTTCTTTATAGTTATCGATTTTTCTCTGTTCCGTTTCCTTAAAAATTCTATATCGAGTTTATGAAAAGCCTCACCGTAAGTCTGGTAAAGATAAGAAATGGCCATTCTATAAGGTTCTTTTATTGCCTGGGATGCACCAGGCATTGGTGTATATCTGAAATGAGCGATACGGTGAAAGTTTTTGAAGTCTGCAGTAAGAAACTCGCCTCCCCATAAGTTACCGTCTGTCCCAAAACCCAAACCATCAAAAGCAACACCTATTACCCTCTCATTGATTCGGTTATCTACCATACAGGAAACAATATGAGCATGGTGATGCTGAACGGAAACACCTAAGAGACTGCTGCTGTTTTCAAGCATTTGCTTCGCGTACTTTGTGGCAAGATACTCAGGATGCAAATCGTAAGCAATTATCTCAGGCTCTATAGAAAAAAGTTTTTTGAAATGTTCAATCCCATCTTCATATGCATTTAAGGTCTCTAAGTTTTCGAGATCGCCAACATAATGGCTTAAAAACGCATAACCATCTCTCGTAACGCAAAATGTATTCTTCAATTCAGCACCGCAGGCAAGTATCTGTTTTCTCGTAGGAAATTCAATAGGCTCTGGCACATAACCTCGAGATCTTCTAATCAATATCTCACTGCCGTCAAAGACTCTGGTTACAGAATCATCACATCTATTATAGATATCCCTGTTGTGAAAGAGGAAATAATCTGCGATGTCTCCAAGTCTTTCCATTGCCTCGCTATTCCTGTATACTATTGGCTCATCACTCCTGTTACCTGATGTCATTACAAGACTAAGGTCCGACTTGTTGAGGATAAGATGGTGTAATGGTGTATAGGGCAACATTACTCCTAGATACTTTTGCCCCGGTGCCACATTGTCGACAATAGGAGAAAATTTCTTCACCTTCAACAAAACTATCGGACGCTTACTTGAGAGAAGCAATATTTCTTCAAACCTCCCTATTCTGCAGAATGTTTTGGCTTTTTGAATATCCTTTACCATTATGGCAAATGGCTTTGTGTCCCTTTTTTTTCTCCTCCTCAACTCTGCAACAACCTCATAATTTTCCGCATCACAGGCAAGATGGAAACCACCCAGTCCTTTAATTGCCACAATCTTACCATTCTTCAATAGTTGAGAGGTGTGCGAAATATGATCGTCAACACACAATACTATTCCCTCTCTATCCAGCAAACTCAAAGATGGACCGCAAATATGACAACAATCTGGCTGGGCATGGAATCTTCTATTCACAGGATTATCATATTCCGACTGGCATTCGGCACACATCCGGAATTTCGCCATTGTTGTCTTATCTCTATCATAAGGAATGTCTTTGATAATCGTAAACCTTGGACCACAGTTAGTGCAATTGATAAAGGGATATCCGTATCTTTTGTTCAGAGGATCACCTAACTCCTTGCGACATTCATCACAGGTCGCAATGTCAGGGGATACGAGAACAAACTTCTCTTTCCCCGCAGTACTCGGCTGTATGGAAAAATCTCTGTAACCAGCAAAAGGTAATTGCTCGATGTCTATCGTATCTATCCTTGATAGAGGAGGAGATTCTTGCTTCACGCGAAGAAGAAATTGTCTCAAAGAAATCTCATCGCCTTCAACATCTACGAGAACGCCATGAGTATTATTATAGACAACCCCTTTCAGGGAATACTTGTATGCAAGGGAATAGATAAAGGGTCTGAAACCAATACCCTGAACTACACCTTTAATCTGAATTGTTTCTCTTTTCAACATAGTTATTAGTCTTATACAATATTTTAACAATAAATGCAAGTTATTATTCTTGACATGAAAAGACAAATCTGATATGTTTGAGTTGATTATTAAATGAAAAACTTCCTTGATGGCAGAAAAAAAAGGGAAAGGACCGTGTGAGAACACTTAAATTAAAAAAGGGAAATCTAAGCAAATTTCTTTCAAAAGTAAAGGAGGAAGGAGAGTTCTGGGGTCCAAAAAGAAAGGGTGAAGTCTATATTTACGATAGGATAGATGACTTAAAAGACCTGATTAAAAAACCGGTTACGACATTTTTACCTATAAAGAAACTCTTCCTTCCACCGCGATTGAAAATGTTTCAGTATGATGGAGAAACCTACAAAGAATCCTGTGATTCAGAAAAGCAAAGGATCGTTTATGGTGTTCCACCCTGCGAAATTCACGCGTTGCTCATATTCGACAGGGTATTCGGACATATATATAAAGATCCATACTATTTTCGACAAAGGGAAAATACAGTTATTATTGCCCTTTCCTGTATCCCCTGCAGCAACTGTTTCTGTCAATCAACAGGAACACAGGTTATAAATGAAGGTTTTGACCTTGCCCTAACAGAACTCGATAATTTTTATCTCGTCTGGGTAGGAACAAGTAAAGGAGACGACCTCATAAGAGTCGCGCCTGAACTCTTTGACAATGTTGTAACCCAGGACGACATCCAAAAATTTATTAGATGGCGGGCTATGAAGGACACAAAATTCGGCGAAACAATAGATTTTGTAATATTACCGGATATTATGGATCTCAATTATAACAGCCCTATTTGGGAGGAATTTGGAGAGAAATGCCTATCCTGTGGTGCATGTTCAATGGTTTGTCCTACCTGCAATTGTTACAATGTTATAGATGAAATTGGACTAAAAGATTCTTCGGTCGACAGGGAAAGATACTGGGATTCCTGTATGTTCAAGGAATACTCGATGGTTGCGGGAGGTCATAACTTCCGCGAATCAAAGGCAGAAAGACTAAAACTCTGGTATACGCATAAACTTAAGTCTTTCACAGGAGCTTTTGGAAAACCTAGTTGTGTTGGATGCGGAAGATGTGTCACAACCTGTCCTGTGGACATAAATGTGCTGAGTGTAGTTAAGGCACTACTTACGGGGAAAGTCGATAGAAACTCATTAAATACGGGGAAAAGAAATGAAAAACCCATTTCTGCCTAAACCTGCAAGGATCGTTAGAAAATATAATCTTGCAACTGATGTGAGATTCTTCCAGATACGATTTCTTGACAAAGAAAGAGCCCTTTCGTTTGATTATAAGTCAGGTCAGTTTATGATGTTTTCCATACCCGGTACCGGAGAGGCGCCTTTCAGTATTTCGTCAACCCCTTCGAGGCCGGGTCTTCTGGAATTCTGCATAAGAAAAGCAGGAAGATTTACGGATGCGCTCTTCAAACTAAAAGAAAACGATAAAATTGGTATTAGAGGTCCTTATGGAAACGGTTTCCCGGTAAAAAAAATGGTAGGAAATGACCTCTTCATAATAATGGGAGGACTTGGTGCAGCACCGCTGAGGTCTCTACTCCTCTATGCGCTTGACAATAGAGAATTGTTCGGGAAACTGCATCTTTTATACGGTGCAAAAAACCCAGAAGAAATGCTTTTTAGAAAGGAATTTTTCGAATTCATTGGGAGAACCGATATCGAGTGTCTTCTGACCGTTGATGAGGATGATAGCGGAAAATGGCCATGTTATACAGGATTCGTAACAAGTCTTTTTGATAAGATAGAAAACATAGAGGTTCGACAAACCTATGTCTCGGTGTGTGGTCCTCCTGTTATGTACAAGTTTGTACTTGAAAAACTCGTGAAACTTGGAATTCCCAAGCACAGAATTCTTATGACACTCGAACGGCGAATGAAATGCGGTATAGGGAAATGTGGTCATTGCGCCATCGAAGATATTTACACTTGTATGGATGGACCTGTCTTCTCGTACTGGGATGTATTGCATATGAAAGAACTAATTTGACAGTGTAATGAAGAAAAAAATAGGAATCTACGGATTCACAGGCTGCGCAGGAGACCAGTTAACAATCATCCATTCAGAAAATAAACTGATCGAGTTTTTTAACAAAGCTTCGATTATCTCATTCAGAATGGCCAAGAGCGACAGCAAAGATTGTGAACTTGATATAGCCTTTATAGAAGGTTCTATCACAACAGAAGCACAGAAGACTCGACTCATCGAGATAAGAGAAAGAACTAGAATTATCGTTGCCATCGGTAGTTGTGCCTGCTTCGGCGGTATACAGTCAATGATGCTGGGTGACAAGAAATACAAAGAGCGTTTTTTGAAGGTCTATGGAAAGAAAAAGATTACAATCGACCGGGCGTTTGAATCAAAACCAATAAATGCTTTCATAAAGGTTGATTTCTGCTTGCCTGGTTGTCCAATTAACTCGAAACAGTTTTTCTCTATTTTTACAAAACTCATCAATGATTATGAGCCTGTTATTTACAACTTCAGCCTTTGCACCGAATGCAAATGGCATGAGAATCAGTGCCTGTTAACGGAGAGGAATCTTCCTTGTCTGGGACCGGTTACAAGAGCAGGCTGCGGTGCAGTATGTCCCGAATATGGAATTCCCTGCGTGGGATGCTGGGGGCCGGTCGATGAAGCAAATGTCGCTTATGAATTCAAACTTCTCATAGAACAGGGATTTTCTCCACAGGAAATAGCAAGAAAATTAAGGATGTTTGGCGGCAAAGCATCGCAAGAGCTTGTAAGAAAATTAACCACGGGAAAGGAAAAAAGTGGTTTAAGGAAATACAAAAAATGAAGAAAATAGAAATTGATTTACTAACAAGGGTTGAAGGACATGGTGGAATCGTTGTTAAGATAGATAAGAATAAGGTTAAGGATGTTAAGATCAATATATACGAAGGTCCACGTTTGATCGAAGAGCTGCTCATTGGCAAGACCTACTCAGAATGTTTGAATATTGTTCCGCGAATCTGTGCAATTTGCACCCTCTCACATAGATATGCAAGCATTAGAACTTTTGAAAAAATATTTGATATTAAAGTAACAAAGAAAACGCTTCTTCTTCGTGAACTTATGCATATTGGCGAAATAATGGAAAGTAATTCACTACATGTATTTGTCCTCGCCCTTCCTGATTTTTTAGGATATCCATCAATTACAGCTATGCTTGAAGAGTATAAAGATATTGTAATGGCAGGACTCAGTATAAAGAAATTTGCTAATCTCATTATGCTGAAGACGTCGGCAAGAATGATACATGGAGAAAACCCCATAGTTGGCGGGTTTGGCAAATATCCATCGAACGGGGAACTCGACAAAATCAGGAAAACTGCCTTAGAACTTCTACCCCTTGCAATTGATTCACTCAAATTTTTCTCCAAATTAAGTGTTCCGGTGTTCTCTGAACAAAAAGAGAATATAACATTTATGTGCCTGAATTCAGGGGAGAAATTTGGGTTTGTGGGAAACTCCGTACTGATCTCCCCGCATGAAGAAAAAGATGTAGAAGAATATGAGAAACTTACGAACGAGAGGGTAGTTTCTCATTCTTATGCAAAACGCTCCGTCTATAAAGGTAAAACATTCACTGTTGGTGCACTTGCAAGGATAAATTTGCTCGGAGAAAGATTGAAAGGTGAATCAAAGAAATATTTCAAAAACCTGTACTCTACAAAGTGGAAAAGAAATCCACTCTATAACAACCATGCACAACTGCTTGAAATTCTTTACTGCCTTGAAAGAATACCCTCAATTGTTGACGGTATAAAACAACTAAAAGATCCCGAGATAGAAAAGACTGAAAAACTTACTGGAGAGGCAACGGGAGCAGTGGAAGCACCAAGGGGAATCCTTTACCACCACTTCTCATTGAAAGATGGACTCATCACGGCTGCAAATATCATCACACCGACCGACCAGAATCTTGATGAAATGGAGAAGTTCTTAAGAATTGCAGCCGAAAAACTTCTTAAACAAAAAAAGAAGAAATTAGAACCTTCCCTTGAAATGCTCGTAAGGGCTTATGATCCCTGTATAAGTTGCTCCGCCCATTTCCTAAGAATTTTGCGCTGAATACAAAATTAAACTCTATCCTAAATCCTTTAAAAGTGGTGCCGGGGCGCAGAATTGCACGTTCCAGAAGTTATTGACTCCGTAAGGCAACGACAATGCGGGGTGGCGGTAGTGGTGCCGGGGCGCAGAATTGAACTGCGGACACCAGGATTTTCAGTCCTGTGCTCTACCAACTGAGCTACCCCGGCTCAACAACAGCAATCTTATAACATAGACAAGAAAATAAGTCAAGAAAAAAGCAAAACCAGCAGGGATTGCAAGAGAATATAAAAGATATGGAATTTGTTTATTTTTAGCGTATCTTCGAGAATCTGTCAATCTATAATTTCCTATACTATCAAGCAAAAACCAAAAATTTACAGTGTTTTCTTTGTCATTTTATCTGAACATAATGATTTTCCTTGCAGTAACATAATCGCCAGCAGAAAGTTTCACGAAGTAAACACCGCAAGAAACTCTCTGCTTTTTGTTGTTACTCCCATTCCAACTCACACTGTAAATGC
>Ga0210003_1000110_pt1 | contig 69360 bp, 63 predicted proteins | sample LantaG_FD_182804 | JGI IMG/M metagenome (GOLD analysis project Ga0210003, IMG submission 182804) | Deep subsurface microbial communities from Baltic Sea to uncover new lineages of life (NeLLi) - Landsort_02402 metaG (SPAdes) (version 2) | ecosystem: Environmental > Aquatic > Marine > Oceanic >... | reverse complement strand
GCGCTGGTGGCGAATCTTCCCTACAACATCGCGGTACCTGCCCTGCTGCATCTGCTGGCCGAGTTCCCGTCGATCCGTACCACCATGGTGATGGTGCAGTCCGAGGTCGCTGATCGTCTCGGCGCCGAACCTGGCGGCAAGGACTACGGAGTGCCCAGCGTGAAGGCCCGTTTCTTCGGCAATGTCCGCCGCTACGGCACGGTCTCACCGACCGTGTTCTGGCCGATCCCGAGGGTCTACTCCGGCCTGGTGCGCATCGATCGCTACGAGACTTCGCCGTGGCCCACCGACGAGGCGTTCCGGACGCAGGTGTTCGAACTGGTCGATATCGCCTTCGGGCAGCGGCGCAAAACCCTGCGCAACGTTTTCCTTGATTGGGCCGGCTCGGGCAATGCCTCCGCTGAGCGACTGTTGGCGGCCAGCATCGATCCGGCCCGCCGTGGCGAGACGCTGAGCGTGGCAGACTTCGTGCGACTCCTGCAGCGGTCCGGCAATCCGACCCCGACAGCCATCTCCGGACAGGAAGCGGTGCACTCGGCCGAGTCGCGCTGATCGGCGCGATACCCTTCAGACGTGCCCACCAATGGCAGCGCCGCCGTGGATTGGGTTCCGAACGGATCGGTCACGGTGCGGGTTCCCGGGAAGGTGAACCTCTACCTCGAAGTCGGTGACCGTCGACCGGACGGCTACCACGAATTGACGACGGTATTTCACGCCGTCTCGCTCGCCGACGAGGTCACTGTGCGCGACGCCGACGTGCTCTCGCTGCGCCTCATCGGGGAGGGCGCCGATGAACTACCCGCCGATGCCCGCAATCTTGCCTGGCAGGCCGCCGAGTTGATGGCCGAGCATGTCGGTCGGGCACCCGATGTGGACATCACCATCAACAAGGCGATCCCGGTGGCCGGCGGCATGGCCGGCGGCAGCGCCGACGCCGCCGCGGTTCTGGTCGGAATCAACGCGCTCTGGGAACTCGGTGTGCCACGCCGCGATCTGCACGCGTTGGCCGCCCGACTCGGCAGCGATGTGCCCTTTGCGTTGCACGGTGGGACCGCGCTGGGCACCGGCCGCGGCGAGGAACTCACCACCGTGTTGGCCCGCACCCCCTACCACTGGGTGCTCGCCTTCGGCGTCGGCGGCTTGTCCACCGCCGCGGTCTACACCGAGGTCGACCGCCTCCGCGAAGCGGGCACACCGCCGCGACTGTCGGATCCCGAGCCGCTGTTAAGCGCCCTTTCCGCCGGTAATCCCCACGACCTCGCGCCACTGCTGGGCAATGATCTGCAACCGGCGGCCGTGAGTCTGGCGCCAAACCTTCGCCGAACACTGCGCGCGGGTACCGAGGCCGGCGCCCTGGCCGGTGTTGTGTCCGGGTCGGGACCCACCTGCGCTTTCTTGTGCGCGTCAGCCGAGGCCGCCGTGACCGTCGGCGCGGAACTGGCCGGAGCTGGGGTTTGTCGGACGGTGCGGGTTGCCAGCGGGCCGGTCCACGGGGCACGCGTGGTTCCCTCATCCGCTCGGTGATGTCACGGCCCGGCGCCGCGGGTGCCCGGGAGTTTGGCATGTTCTTAAGGGATGCCTAAGATGAAGTGCATTTGAGACCGAAAAGCTCCACAGTCCGCTGGGCGCGCCGCAGCCGCCTGACGGCGCATCAGGCGGAGCATGAAATGCCGGGGCAGGAACGGGGCATGAATAGCCGGGCAGGACGACGTTGAGTCGGACGCAGAGGAGGTCGTCGTGAGCCGTTTCACGGAGAAGATGTTCAACAGCGCTAAGACCAGCACCAAGGGCATGGTGACCGGGGAACCGGTGGAACCGGTCCGGCACACCTGGCTCGAGGTCCATGAGCGCGCCCGGCGGATCGCCGGGGGATTGGCCGCCGCCGGCGTCGGACCCGGCGACGCGGTAGGGGTGCTGGCCGGGGCGCCGGTGGAGATCGCGCCGACCGCTCAGGCGCTGTGGATGCGCGGGGCCAGCCTGACCATGCTGCACCAGCCCACCCCGCGCACCGACCTCGGGCACTGGGCCAAGGACACCGCCAACGTCATCGACATGATCGAGGCAAAGGCCGTGGTGGTCTCCGATCCTTTCCTGGTGGCCGTCCCGATTTTGAAGGAGCGCGGGCTGACCGTTCTGACGGTGGAGGAGTTACTGGCCGCCGAACCGGTCGACCCGGTGGAGACCGGGGAGGACGACGTTGCGCTGATGCAATTGACGTCGGGTTCCACCGGCTCCCCCAAGGCCGTGGTGATCACCCACCGCAATATTCATTCCAATGCCGAGGCCATGTTCGTCGGTGCGGAGTACGACGTCGAGACCGACGTGATGGTCAGCTGGCTGCCCTGCTTTCACGACATGGGCATGGTCGGCTTCCTGACCATCCCGATGTACTTCGGCGCCGAGCTCGTCAAGGTCACCCCATTGGACTTCCTTCGGGACACGCTGCTGTGGGCCAAACTCATCGACAAGTACGCGGGCACCATGACGGCGGCGCCCAACTTCGCCTACGCACTCTTCGGCAAGCGACTGCGCCGACAGGCCAAGCCGGGGCAGTTCGATTTGTCGACGCTGCGGTTCGCCCTTTCCGGCGCCGAGCCGGTCGATCCCGCCGATGTCGAGGACTTGCTGGAGGCCGGTAAGCCGTTCGGGCTGCGGCCCGGCGCGATTCTTCCGGCCTATGGCATGGCTGAGACGACGCTGGCGGTGTCGTTTTCCGAATGTGGTGCCGGCCTGGTGGTCGACGAGGTCGACGCCGACCTGCTGGCCGCTTTGCGCCGGGCCGTCCCGGCGACGAAGGGCAACACCCGCAGACTGGCCACGCTGGGCCCGCTACTGAAGGACCTCGAGGCCCGCATCGTCGATCAGGACGGCGTCACGTTGCCGGCCCGGGGTGTCGGTGTTATCGAATTGAGGGGCGAATCGCTGACCCCGGGCTACATCACCATGGGCGGATTCGTTGCCGCACAGGACGAGGACGGTTGGTACGACACCGGTGATCTCGGCTACCTGACCGAGAACGGCCACGTCGTGGTGTGTGGCCGGGTCAAGGATGTGATCATCATGGCTGGCCGCAACATCTATCCCACCGACATCGAGCGCGCCGCGGGAAACGTCACCGGAGTGCGGCCAGGATGCGCCGTTGCAGTCCGCCTCGATGCCGGGCATTCCCGGGAGACCTTCGCGGTGGCTGTCGAGTCCAATGAATGGGAGGATCCCGTCGAGGTGCGCCGCATCGAGCAACAGGTCGCTCACTGGGTCGTTGCCGAGGTGGGCGTCCGACCGCGCAACGTGGTCGTGCTCGGGCCCGGCACCATTCCGAAGACTCCCTCGGGCAAACTGCGCCGTGCGAACTCGGTCGCGCTGGTCACCTGAGTGAACTCGGTCGCGCCGGTCACCAGCCGTGGACCAGATTCTGCGCCGATTCCAATCCGGTCTCGATGAGCAACTCGGTCGCGTCGGCCGCCTGTTCACAGATCGCCGGCACCTCTTTTCGCTCTGCCGCAGTGAACACTTCCAGTACGAATGCTGCGGGGTCCTTCCGTCCGGGTGGGCGCCCGATCCCGATCCGGACTCGCTGAAAGTCTTTGGTTCCCAGGGCATTCGCCACGGAGCGCAGTCCGTTGTGGCCGCCCTCGCCGCCGCCCAGCTTGAGCCGGATCCGGCCGAAGTCGATGTCGAGTTCGTCGTGAATGACGATTACGTCGGCGGGTGGCACCGAGTAGAACTTCGCCAGCGGCCCCACGTGACGACCGGATTCGTTCATGTAGGTCCGCGGTTTGGCAAGCACGACCTGCCGCTGTCCCACTGTGCTGGTGACAATCTCTGCCCCGGAACGCTTGTGCACCTTGAACGTCGCACCGAGTCGATCGGCCAGCAGATCGGCGACCATGAAGCCGATGTTGTGCCGGGTTTTCGCGTATTGCGGTCCGGGGTTGCCCAGGCCGATGACCAGCAATGGCTCGGACATGGCCGCAACCGTCTACTCGGCTTGGTCCGACTCGTCCCCCGAATCCGGCGCGGATTCGGCGTCGGGCGCCTGCTCCTCCACCGACTCGCCGCCGCCCTCGGACTCCAAATCTTCGGCGGTCGGCGCCGCGACGACATTGACCACCAGCATGTCTGGATCGCTGATCAAGATGACGCCGCTTGGCAGTACCACCTGGCTGGCAAGAATCTGGGTGCCCTCCTCGACGCCTTCCACCGAAACGGTCAGGCCGTCGGGAATCGACAGCGCCTCGGCCTCGATCTCGATCGTGGAGGCGTCCAGGGTGACCAGCGTGCCGGAGGCGGCCTCGCCTTCGACGGTGACGGCCACCTCGACGGTGACCTTCTCGCCGCGGCGGATCACGATCAGATCGACGTGTTGGATGTTGCGGCGCACCGGGTGGATCGCGATGGCCTTGGTCAGGGCCAGTTGCTCGGTGCCGTTGAGGTCGAGGCTGAGTACGGCGTTGGTTCCGGAATTGCGCAGCACGGCGGCGTAGTCGCGGGCGTTGAGTTCGAGGTGTTGCGGGTCGGCGCCGTGGCCGTAGAGCACTGCGGGCACTTTGCCGTCTCGGCGGGCCTGACGCGAGGCACCTTTGCCGGTGCGGGTACGAACCTCAACGCTGAGTTTGTTGGTGGTGGCATTCTGGGCCATGGGACTGCTCCTGCCTTCGAGGGTGGAATCACACGGCGAAGGCGGCGTTGAGAAACGCTCCTGCCTCGTCGATAACGGTGGCCGGACCACCCTCGCCGTGACGCCCCGCAACAGTAGCCGACTGCCACCCCAGAGTGGAAACTCAATGCCCATGAGCTGCCCGGACAGGGTCCACAGAGCTCTGGCTACTTCACCGCCACGTCGAATCCGCTGATGATCTTTTCGACGTCGGGGGCCTGCGCCGCCGCCTGATTGGCCAGCGTCGTCACGGTCAACTGGATCAGATAGCGCTGGAACTCCGGTGCGGGCGTGGCCGGGATGACGACCCGGTTGTAGGTATGCAGTCGCGTCTCGTTGAGGTCGTACGTACCCTCGATCATCGAGGATGGAAACCCTTTGAAGTCCGCGCTTGAGGAGTTGAGCTTGGCGAAGTTCTTCGAGATCTCAGCGCTATCATCGGCGTGCTCGAGGGCGGCGGGCACATCGAAATTCCCGTCCAGCTTGAAGACCATCAACAGGGCAGTCGGGTAGTTGTTGTTCTTGGCGATCGCCTCGGTGCCGGGGGAGAAGTTCGGGTTCTCGTAGGTTGTCCATCCAGCCGGCCGGGGCAGCGTGACCGTGAGGTCGGTGAGTTTGTCTAGGGCGATCTGTTGACCGGTCACCCCGGCACTGGCCAGATGTTGGGCGATCGGCGTCGGCGGGGCGGACGAATCTTCTTCTGTCTCGGTACTCGTGGCGCTGGAGGTCACGAATGCCGAGTAGTCGGCGGTGCGCGCGCCACAACCCACGGCGCAGGTGACCGCGACGACAGTTACCGCAATCATGACAAAACCTTTGATACCGGACATTCGGGTAACGCCGGATGCGACGGTCGACGCGGAGACCACTATGCGTCCCCGTCGAAAAGTCCTGTCACCGACCCGTTTTCGAACACCGCCTGGATTGTACTGGCCAGCAGCGGGGCAATCGACAGCACCGTCAGCTGGGGAAAGCGCTTGGACTCGTCGATCGGCAGGGTGTTGGTGACAATTACCTCGTGGGCGCCGCAGGCGGCAAGCCGCTCCGCCGCCGGGTCGGACAGCACGCCGTGGGTGGCGGCGATGATGACATCGGTGGCTCCGTCATCGCGCAGCAACTTGACCGCGCCGGCAATGGTGCCGCCGGTGTCGATCATGTCGTCGGTCAGCACACAGGTTTTGCCCGCCACCTCACCGACCACCCGGTTGGACACCACCTGGTTGGGCACGCGCGGATCACGGGTCTTGTGGATGAAGGCCAGTGGGGTCCCGCCCAGTGCGTCGGCCCACTTCTCGGCGACCCGCACCCGACCGGAGTCCGGTGAAACCACGACAATGTTCTCGGTTGCGTAGTTGTCGGTGATGTAGCCGGTCAACAGATTCTGCGCGCGCATGTGATCCACCGGACCATCGAAGAAGCCTTGAATCTGGTCGGTATGCAGGTCCACCGTGACGATGCGGTCGGCGCCGGCGGTCTTGAGCAGGTCGGCCACCAATCGGGCCGAGATGGGCTCCCGACCGCGATGCTTCTTGTCCTGCCTGGCGTAGGGATAGAAGGGCAGCACTGCGGTGATCCGTTTGGCGCTGCCGCGCTTGAGCGCGTCGATCATGATGAGCTGTTCCATGAACCACTGGTTCAGCGGAGCGGGATGAGACTGCAGGACGAAGGCGTCGCACCCACGCACCGACTCGTCGAATCGCACGAAGATCTCCCCATTGGCGAAATCACGGGCGGTCTGAGCGGTGACATGGATATCGAGTTCCTTGGCGACCTGGTCGGCCAGCTCCGGATGCGCGCGGCCGGAGAACAGCATCAGGTTCTTGCGGTTGTCGGTCCAGTCCGTGCCCACTGTGCCCTGCTTTCGCCCATCGGGGATCGGATACGGGAGTCATCGTACGTAGCTGGGGGTCCCGCCCGTGGGCGGGTCGCGCGGTGAGTCGGGTAAGGGGGGATCCGGATCGGCTTTCGCCTCGGCTGCGGCCCGTGCGGAGTCGCTGCCGGGGCGGTTGCGCAGTACCCAGTCCTCGATGATCCGCTGCTCACCGGCCGAGACTGCCAGGGCTCCGGGTGGCACGTCGTCGCGCAGCACGGTCCCGGCCCCGGTGTAAGCGCCGTCGCCGACGGTGATCGGCGCGACGAACATGGTGTCGCTCCCGGTGCGGACGTAGGAACCCACGGTGGTGCGCTGCTTGCCCACACCGTCGTAGTTGACGAACACACTGGAGGCGCCGATGTTGGTGTGGTCGCCGATGTCGGCGTCACCGACGTACGTCAGATGCGGCACCTTGCTGCCGACCCCGATGACTGAGTTCTTGGTCTCGACGAAAGCACCGAGTTTGCCCCCCGCACCGAGGTGGGTGCCGGGGCGCAGGTAGGTAAACGGTCCGACGTCGGCATCATCGCTGATCACCGCGTCGTGCGCGTGGGTGCGGACCACCGAGGCGCCAGTCCCGACGTGGGTGTCGGTGAGCGTGGAGTCGGGCCCGATCCGGCAGCCGGCTCCGATGCGGGTGACGCCGAGCAACTGGGTGCCGGGCGCGATGACGGTGTCGCGGCCGATCTCGACATCGACGTCGATCCACGTGGTGGCCGGGTCGATGATGGTGACGCCGGCCCGCTGGTGAGCGGCGACGATCCGCCGGTTGAATTCCAGGCCGATATCGGCCAACTGCACTCGGTCGTTGACCCCGGATACCAGGGCCGCGTCGTCGACGTGCTTGGCGTGCACCACCTGTCCGTCGGCGCGCAGGATTGCGATGACGTCGGTGAGATAGAGCTCGTGTTGAGCGTTATCGCTGGACAGCCGATTGAGCGCCGAGCGCAGCGCGGCGACGTCGAAGGCGTAGACACCGGCATTGATCTCCCGGATGGCCCGTTGCTGCGGGGTGGCGTCGGTCTCCTCGACGATCGCGATCACCTCGCCGTCCTGGGTCCGCAGAATGCGGCCGTATCCCCTCCCGTCGGGAACCGTCGTGGTGAGGACCGTGACTGCCGCGGGTGGGCCCGCTGATTGGACATGAGCGGGTGCACCCGCGTGGGCGGCGATGAGATCCGCGAGGGTGTCAGCATCGAGTAGTGGAATATCGCCCGAGGTGACCACCACTACGCCGCCGAAGTCCGCGGGCAATGCCGACAATCCGCACAGCGCGGCGTGGCCGGTGCCCAACTGCTGGTCCTGAACAGCCACCTCGATGGGCCGGCCCAACTCGACAGCCAGTTGGCCGACAGCAGTGGAAATCCGGTCGCGATCCTTGCCGAGCACCACCACGAGATGACGTGGGTCCACTTTGGCGACGGCGTGCAGGGCGTGCGCGAGCATGCTGCGACCGCCAAGGGCGTGCAGTACCTTCGGGGTGTCCGAACGCATCCTGGTACCGGCCCCGGCCGCGAGCACCAGAACCGCCGACTCGCTGGTAATCGTCACGCGGACCTCCTGAGAGTGCGGTTTCGTGCGCGACACGCGGATTGCGCCGGACAAAACCGCACAGTCGCGGGATAAGTTCCCTCGCTCCCTCGCAAAATGGTCGCTCGGCGAGCCTCGCTCCGTCGCCAGGACTCGAACCTGAACTATCTGAACCAAAATCAGAGGTGCTGCCGATTACACCACGACGGATTACCCGTAGGAGACTTTAACGCAGGCCGATACCCTGGTAGCCGTGGCCGGATCTGAGAAGGAGACGCGCGTACCGCGCGCCAGAATGACCGGCAGCGAGCGCCGACACCAGCTCATCGACATCGCCCGTTCGTTGTTTGCCGAACGCGGATATGAGGGCACCTCTGTCGAGGAGATCGCCCAGCGGGCAGGGGTGTCCAAGCCGGTTGTCTACGAGCATTTCGGCGGCAAGGAGGGCCTGTATGCGGTGGTGGTCGACCGGGAGATGTCGGCGCTGCTGGACCGCATCACCTCCTCGCTGACCAACAACCGCTCCCGGGTTCGGGTTGAGCGGGTGGCACTGGCGCTGCTGACCTACATTGAGGAGCGCACCGACGGATTCCGGATCATGATCCGCGACTCTCCGGCCTCGATCAGTTCGGGCACCTACTCCAGCCTGCTCAATGACGCCGTCAGCCAGGTCTCGTCAATTCTGGCCGGTGACTTCTCGCGCCGCGGGCTTGATCCGGAATTGGCGCCCCTGTACGCGCAGGCGCTGGTGGGTTCGGTGTCGATGACCGCGCAGTGGTGGCTCGACGCTCGGGAGCCCAAGAAGGAAGTCGTCGCCGCTCATTTGGTAAATCTGATGTGGAACGGTTTGAGCCATCTCGAGGCCGACCCCGCCCTGCAGGGTGAGTAGCACCTATCGAATCGTTGCCCGCCATCGAGTTTTTTCCACCAAAAAGTTTTTTGCTCGCGTTGCCTAGGATGGTGCCATCATGACCACACCGGGGCACCCGTCTGTCCACGCCCCGTTGGGAAGTCTTGTCGCTGCGGTGCTGGGGGCGCCGAGTTTCGACGAGCTGACGGCCGCGGCGGCGAAGCGCCCGGATGAGTTGGCGATTGTCGGGCCGGCGAGCGTACAGCTGTTCGTGGCCTGTGCCCTGGCCCGCAATGGCCCACTGCTGGTGGTGACGGCGACCGGCCGCGAAGCCGACGACCTCACCGCGGAGCTGCGGGGTGTCCACGGTGACGCCGCGGCACTCTTCCCGTCCTGGGAGACCCTCCCGCACGAACGGCTCTCGCCGGGAGTGGACACCGTGGGCGCGAGGATGATGTTGCTGCGCCGCCTGGCCCATCCCGCTGATGCCGAATTAGGCCCCCCGCTGGCGGTGGTGGTAACGACGGTGCGCTCGCTGCTGCAGCCGATGGCTGCCGATCTGGCGCAGACCGAGCCAGTGATCCTGCGGGTGGGCGCCGAACTGAACTTCGACGACCTGGCCGCACGCCTGGTCGAACTCGCTTACACCCGAGTGGACATGGTCGGCCGTCGCGGCGAATTCGCGGTTCGCGGCGGAATACTGGACATCTTCGCGCCCACCGCCGAACACCCGGTGCGGGTGGAGTTTTGGGGCGACGAGATTACCGAGATGCGAATGTTCTCGGTCGCCGATCAGCGCTCGATTCCCGAGATCAGGGTCACGGCGGTCACCGCCGTGGCGTGCCGGGAACTGCTACTGACGCACGACGTGCGCTCCCGCGCTGCGGAATTGGCAGCCGACGCACCCTGCGACGCTGGTCACGTCCTCGGCCGGGTCGGCGATATGCTGGCTAAACTCGCCGAGGGAATACCGGTCGACGGGATGGAGGCGTTGGCGCCGATTCTTCATCCAAAGCCCCTCGGCCTCCTCGTTGATCATCTGCCGGCCGGAGCTCCGCTACTGGTGTGCGATCCGGAGAAGGTCCGAACCCGTGCCGCCGACCTGATCAAGACCGGACAGGAGTTCCTCGAGGCCTCCTGGTCGGTGGCGGCGATCGGCGGTGATGCCCCGATCGATATCGAGGCGCTTGGCGGCTCTGGTTTCCGCGAGCTCGATGAGGTTCGCGAGCACGCCCGCGGGAGCGGGCATCGGTGGTGGACGATCGGCCAATTCGGCCGGACCGGGGCGGTTGATCTTGATGTCCGGCCGGCGCCGTCGGCGCGCGGCCAGCAGAGCTCCGCCGATGAGATCTTCGCGATGCTGCGTGCCCATGTGCTCACCGGCGGAAAGGCTGCCGTCGTTGCGCCGGGAATCGGGACCGCGCACCGGGTGGTCGAGCAACTTCGTGAACGCGATACTCCCGCGACGATGCTCGAGGCAGATGCGACGCTTCGCCCCGGAGTGGTCAACGTACTCAAGGGTCCGTTGCACAACGGAATCATCGTTGCCGGTGCAGAGTTGGTGGTGATCACCGAGACCGACCTGACCGGAAACCGGGCCACCGGACCCGAGGGTAAGCGGCTGGCCGCCAAGCGGCGTAACACCGTGGACCCGCTGGCGTTGACCGCCGGGGACCTGGTGGTGCACGACCAGCACGGCATTGGCCGGTTCGTTGAGATGGTGGAGCGCACGATCGGTGGCGCCCGACGGGAATACCTGGTGTTGGAGTACGCCTCTAGTAAGCGCAGCCAGCAGTCCGACAAATTGTTCGTTCCCATGGACTCCCTCGATCAGCTGTCCCGCTACGTCGGCGGCGAGCAGCCCGGGCTCAGCCGACTCGGCGGTAGTGACTGGGCCAACACGAAAACGAAAGCGCGCAAGGCGGTTCGCGAGATCGCCGGTGAGCTTGTTTCTCTTTACGCCAAGCGACAGGCCGCACCGGGCCATGCGTTCGCACCCGACAGCCCGTGGCAGGCCGAGATGGAGGACGCGTTCGGATTCACCGAGACCGCCGACCAACTCACGGCGATCACCGAGGTCAAGGCTGACATGGAGAAGCCGATTCCGATGGACCGAGTGGTCTGTGGTGACGTGGGCTACGGCAAGACCGAGATCGCGGTGCGGGCGGCATTCAAAGCGGTGCAGGACGGCAAGCAGGTCGCCGTGCTGGTTCCGACTACCCTGCTGGCCGACCAGCACCTTCAGACGTTCACCGAACGAGTTGCCGGCTTCCCGGTCGTCGTCAAGGGGTTGTCCCGGTTCACCGATCCGGGCGAGTCCCGGGCAGTGCTTGAGGGAATGGCCGACGGCAGCGTCGACATCGTCATCGGTACCCACCGACTGCTGCAGACCGGGGTGCGATGGAAGGACCTGGGTCTGGTGGTTGTCGATGAGGAACAGCGCTTCGGCGTCGAGCATAAGGAGCACATCAAAAGCTTGCGCGCTGCTGTTGACGTGTTGACCATGAGCGCCACTCCGATTCCGCGGACCTTGGAGATGAGCCTGGCCGGTATCCGGGAGATGTCGACCATCCTGACCCCGCCCGAAGAGCGCTACCCGGTGCTGACCTACGTCGGCCCCGACGATGACAAGCAGGTCGCCGCGGCACTGCGCCGTGAACTCCTTCGCGACGGTCAGGCTTTTTATGTGCACAATCGGGTCAGCTCAATAGATGCTGCGGCAGCCCGGGTGCGGGCACTGGTGCCACAGGCCAGGGTGGTCGTCGCGCACGGTCAGATGCCGGAGGAGCAGCTGGAGAAAACGGTGCAGGGGTTCTGGAACCGTGACTACGACATCCTGGTCTGCACCACAATCATCGAGACCGGCCTCGACATCTCCAACGCCAATACCCTCATCGTTGAACGGGTCGAAGCTCTCGGTCTTTCGCAACTGCATCAGCTGCGCGGCCGGGTGGGACGCAGCAGGGAACGTGGCTATGCCTACTTCCTATACCCGCGCGAGACGCCGCTCACCGAAACCGCTTATGACCGGCTGGCCACCATCGCCCAAAACAACGAACTTGGCGCGGGAATGGCGGTTGCGTTGAAGGACTTGGAGATTCGCGGAGCCGGCAACGTCCTGGGGGCCGAGCAATCCGGTCACGTCGCCGGGGTGGGTTTCGATCTGTACGTCCGGTTGGTCGGCGAGGCGGTTGCGGCCTATCGCGCGGCCGCCGACGGTGATTCGGTACCGATCGCAGAGGAAGTTCGAGACGTTCGTATCGACCTGCCAGTCGATGCCCATCTACCGCCTGATTACATCGCTAGCGACCGGCTGCGGCTTGAGGCCTACCGGCGACTGGCCGGCGCGGACGAGGCCGCCGTCGCGGCGGTAGTGGAGGAACTCATCGACCGCTACGGCCCACTGCCCGAACCCGCGCAGCGGCTGGTGGCGGTGGCCCGGCTGCGACTGCTGTGTCGGCACTACGGCGTCACTGAAGTCGCGGCAACCGGAACAGGTTCGGCGACCACGCTTCGGGTGATGCCGCTGCCATTGCCGGATTCGGCACAGGTGCGTCTCAAACGCCTCTACCCAGCCGCCGGATACCGGGCGACCACTTCGACGGTGCAGGTGCCGATTCCGCGGGCCGGGGCCGGGATAGGCGCGCCGCGAATCCGGGATCTCGAGTTGGTGGGAATGGTGGCCGATCTACTGCTGGCACTGGACGGCCGACCGGCCGGGGACGTGGATGGCGCGAAGATTACACCGGCGACGCGGGGGGCGGGCCGGTGACCGTTGTGCTGATCGACCCCCGCCGCCCCACTCTGGTTTCGATACACGCCGTCGTGCTGCTCGGCGGCGAGGTGGAATACACCGAGGAGATATCCGATGTGGTGTCGGGGGCGTTGCGCATGGGGCGGCTGGTGCTGACAGGTGAGCCGGCCCCGGTGCTGCTGTCATCGAACCTCGAACATCAGCAGGTCAGGGCGCGGATCGCGGCCGGAGAACCGATAGTCACCGGCGCGGTGGCCCGCCCCGGTGAGCGACTCGTCGACGCGGTGGAGATCATGGATCGGCTTCGTACTTCGGGGCCTTGGGAGAGCGAGCAGACGCACGACTCCCTGCGCCGATATCTGCTCGAGGAAACCTACGAACTCTTCGACGCGGTGCACGGCGGAAATCTCGACGATGTGCGCGATGAACTTGGAGATGTGTTGTTGCAGGTCCTTTTCCATGCACGCATCGCCCAGGAGTCGCCGGTGAATTCGTTCACCATCGACGACGTCTCGGATGCGCTGGTGCGCAAGCTGATGAATCGGGTGCCCACCGTTCTGGCCGGGGAGCCGATCACGCTCGAGGATCAGCTGGCTCAGTGGGAGCAGCGCAAGGCACTGGAACGGCAGAGTTCGACGGCGAGGTCGTGTGTCGACGGTATTCCTACCGGCCAACCCGCGTTGGCTCTTGCCCAGAAAGTCATCGCCCGTGCCATGGCCAACGGTTTTCCGGCCGATCTGATCCCGGAGACGTTGACGTCGGTGTCGATCAGTGTTGATCGCGACGCCGAGAACGACTTGCGCACCGCCGTGCTGGATTTCATGGACGCCGTGCGCGTCGCGGAGCGCGCCATCGAAAAGAACCATGGGGCCACAGAACACGGCGCGTCGACAGGGCCGGGAGCATGGCGTCGATTCTGGACCCCGTGAATGCTTGATCGGCCGGCAGGGTTTCAGCCGTGGGACGATGGTCGGGTAGATGAGCGCTGATAGGAGTGTCATGGCCGCACGTCTGGGGCGGGGCGCCGTCGTGGTCGCCATGGCGGCGGCGATGCTGCTCGGCTCAGGTTGTTCGCGGCAGGTCGGCAGCCCCGTTCCGGACGGGGTGCCGCCGCCGGCCGGTGATCCGGTGCCCAGGATCGACCCGCGGATCGGTGTCCAGGCCGCGGGCCGACCCGCCGATCAGTTGCGAGCGTGGGCCGAGCAACGCGCACCGGCACTGGATATTCCGGTGCCCGCGTTGGAGGCCTACGCCTATGCGGCGCGGGCGGCCGAAGTCCAGAACCCGGGTTGTCACCTCGCCTGGACGACACTCGCCGGCATCGGCATGGTGGAAAGCCGCCATGGAAACTTCCGGGGGGCGGCTATCGCACCGAACGGTGACGTCAGTCCACCGATCCGGGGCGTGGAACTCGACGGCACCAGGGGCAACCGTGCGATTCTGGACGATGTGGACCCGGGGGACGGCCCGGGGGAAGGCCAGGGGGACGGCCCGGGCGGGGGCAACCCGGTATACGCGCGGGCGATGGGCCCGATGCAGTTCATCCCGGAAACCTGGCGGCTGTACGGCGTGGACGCCAACAACGACGGCACCGCAAGCCCCGACAACCTCGACGACGCCGCGCTCGCGGCCGCAGGCTACCTGTGTTCCCGCGGAGGCGATCTGGGCACCGCCCGCGGCTGGACGCGCGCTCTTTGGGCCTACAACCAGTCCAACGTCTACGCCCGTTCCGTGCGGGACTGGGCTACCGCCTACGCCGCGGGCCATCATCTCTGAGTGACACGACCCGTCGGCCAGGGATGACCCTCTAGGCTGATGGCGACCGGCCGTCGCAGCCTCAGATCAGCAAGGAGAAGCCCGTGCCCATCATTGAGCAGGTCGCCGCTCGCGAGATCCTCGACTCGCGCGGCAATCCGACGATCGAGGTCGAGGTGGCCCTGATCGACGGCACGATGGCGCGGGCTGCGGTCCCGTCCGGGGCGTCGACCGGCGTCCACGAGGCCGTCGAACTTCGTGACGGCGGCACCCGCTACGGCGGCAAGGGCGTACAGAAGGCAGTCGAGGCCGTTCTCGACGAGATCGCCCCCGCGGTGATCGGGATGTCCGCCGACGATCAGCGACTCGTCGACCAGGCCCTGGTGGACCTCGACGGCACCCCGGGCAAGTCCAGGCTGGGTGCCAACGCGATCCTCGGGGTTTCCCTGGCGGTGGCGAAGGCTGCCGCGGAAACTGCCGGCCTGCCACTGTTCCGCTATCTGGGCGGTCCCAACGCGCACATCCTGCCGGTGCCGATGTTCAACATCCTCAACGGTGGTGCCCACGCCGACACCGGCGTCGACGTCCAGGAGTTCATGGTCGCCCCGATCGGCGCACCGAACTTCAGGGAGGCGGTGCGCTGGGGCGCTGAGGTCTACCACGCGTTGAAGGCGGTTCTCCAACAGAAGGGTCTGTCCACCGGACTGGGTGACGAGGGCGGTTTCGCCCCCGATGTCGCCGGAACCCGCGCGGCGTTGGACCTGATCTGCTCGGCAATCGAGTCGGCCGGTTTCAAAACGGGCGTCGATGTGGCACTGGCCCTCGACGTGGCGGCTACCGAGTTCTTCACTAAGGGATCGGGTTACAGCTTCGAGAAGCAAACCTACACCTCTGCACAGATGACGGAGTTCTACACCGCACTGCTCGACTCCTACCCCCTGGTGTCGATCGAGGACCCACTGGACGAGGACGACTGGGACGGCTGGGTCGATCTCACCACTGCTATCGGCGACCGAGTGCAGATCGTCGGCGACGACTTGTTCGTCACCAACCCCGAGCGGCTTGAAGAGGGTATTGATCGTGGCGCCGCCAACGCGCTTCTGGTCAAGGTCAACCAGATCGGCACGCTCACCGAGACGCTCGACGCCGTGGCGCTGGCACATAACAGCGGCTACCGCACGATGATGAGCCACCGCAGCGGCGAGACCGAGGACACCACCATCGCCGACCTGGTGGTCGCGGTCGGTAGTGGCCAGATCAAGACAGGTGCACCGGCCCGCAGTGAACGCGTCGCCAAGTACAACCAACTGATGCGGATCGAGGAGGCACTCGGTGACGCCGCCCGTTACGCGGGCGACTTGGCCTTCCCGCGGTTCGTCGGTCCCGTGTAGGTCTCGGGGAACGGAAAAAACTGTGGCAGAAGGCAAACGGCCTGATTCGAAACGGCGCGCGCCGGCATCCCGGCCGGGCGCGTCGGGTCGTGGCCGATCGCGTCCCACCCGCGGTGGTGCCCGGGATGCCCGTACGACCGGCGTGCGCGCCCAGGCCGAATCGGTCGGACACGGCCTGACCGCTCCAATCCGGCGGGTGATCGCGGCGTCCATCGAGCAGCAGAGTGAGCAGCGACTCGGGTTCACAGCGCGCCGGGCCGCAATTCTCGCGGCGATGGTGTGCGTCCTGACCCTGACCATCGCCGGCCCGGTGCGAACCTATTTCGCGCAGCGCACCGAGATGAAACAACTGACGGCCAGCGAGTCCGCTCTTCGCGCCCAGATCGAGGAGTTGGAGGGCCAGAAGGCCCGACTCGCCGACCCCGTGTTCATCGCGGCTCAGGCCCGCGAGCGGTTGGGATTCGTCATGCCCGGAGACATCCCCTACCAGGTTCAACTTCCGCCGTCAGCGTCACTGCCCTCCGACACCGAACCCCGGGCGGGCGTGGTCCGCAACGGCGACCCCTGGTACTCCTCGCTGTGGCATACCATCGCCGACACCCCGCACGGTCCGCCGGCCGTGGCACCGGCGCCCGGCCCGCCCCCGCCCGGCGCACCCGAGCCTGGACCCCCGCCGCCCGCACCCGCACCCGGTGGTTGACCCCGTCGATCTCGACGCGGTTGCGCAGCAACTCGGACGCGAACCGCGCGGTGTTTTGGAGATCGCCTACCGCTGCCCCAACGGTGAGCCGGCCGTGGTGAAGACGGCGCCGCGACTGCCAGATGGCACCCCGTTCCCGACGGTGTACTACCTGACCCATCCGGCGTTGACAGCGGCCGCGAGCCGACTGGAGTCAGAGGGAGTGATGCGGACCATGACCGCAGCGTTGCGCGATGATCCGGCACTGGCTGAGGCCTATCGGCGCGCCCATGAGTCCTACCTCGCCGATCGCGATGCCATCGAACCGCTGGGCACGACGTTCTCCGGGGGCGGCATGCCCGAGCGGGTCAAGTGTCTGCATGTGGTCATGGCGCACGCACTGGCAAAGGGCCGGGGTGTCAACCCTTTCGGAGATGAAGCACTGGCGATGCTGGCCGATGACCCCGCGATGGCCGGGATCCTGGTGCGAGAGGAATGGACGTGAGCCTTCAGGTGGCCGAAGACAGGGTGGCCGCGATCGACTGTGGCACCAATTCGATCCGGTTGCTGATTGCTGATCGGGTCGGTGGCCGCCTCCTCGATCTGCATCGGGAGATGCGAATCGTCCGACTCGGCGAGGGCGTCGATGCCACCGGCCGATTCGGGACCGACGCCCTGGCGCGAACCGAGGCGGCTCTGGTGGACTTCGCCTGGCTGCTTCGTGGTCACGCGGTGCCTAAGTTGCGGATGGTGGCGACCTCGGCCACCCGGGACGCCGCCAACCGTGACGAGTTCTTCGCGATGACCGCCGCCGTCTTGGGCGCGGTGGTACCGGGGTCCATCGCCGAGGTCATCACCGGGTCGCAGGAAGCCGAGTTGTCCTTCAGTGGCGCCGTCGGCGACTTAGATCCTGCTGCGGCGCCGTTCGTCGTCGTCGACCTCGGCGGCGGATCCACTGAAGTGGTGCTCGGTGACAGCCGCGGTGTGCAGGCCGGCTTCTCGGCAGACATCGGCTGCGTACGGATGACCGAGCGATGTCTTCATTCGGACCCGCCGACCGCTGCCGAGGTGGCAACAGCCCGGGAGGTGGTGCGGGAACGCCTCGCGGAGGCACTGCGGGTCGTTCCGGTGGAGCAGGCTCGAACCTGGGTCGGCGTGGCAGGCACCTTCACCACGATCGCGGCACTGGCACGGGGCATGACCACTTACGACTCCGACGCGATTCATCTTTCGCGGGTCCGGTTCATTGACATGCTGGCGGTCTGCGATGAGTTGATCGGCATGACCCGCGCGCAACGCGCGGCACTGGGGCCGATGCACCAGGGCCGGGTGGATGTGATCGGCGGCGGGGCGATCGTCGTCCAGGAACTGGCCGCGGTGATCGGCGGACGGGCCGGGATCGATGAACTCCTCGTCAGCGAGCACGACATCCTCGACGGGATCGCGCTGTCGATTCCCTGACCGGTGAGTGCCTAGTATTTGATCCTGCACCCGGTTCCGGGGTTGCGGCAATGCACGTTGGTCTTGCAGACATTGCACCGACAGGTGCAGGGACCGATGCGTTTGGTCTCGGGAATACTCATCGAAGATCATCTCCTTCAGCGACCCGATCGGTGGGCCGGTCACCACCATAATTGCACCGGTGGACCGGCGGCGGGACCCTCGCGGGTTGTTTCGGGCCGTCGGCGCCCTGCGGGTACGGTTTTCTTCTGCCGAGTTCGGCGCGCCCCCATAGCCCAATTGGCAGAGGCAGCGGACTTAAAATCCGCCAAGTGTCGGTTCGAGTCCGACTGGGGGCACTGGAAGCCGCAGGTAAGCGCGGCGCGAGTCCGTATTCCTAGCCGCCGGAGCCGGTCTCGGTGTCACGAGTTGTCACAACTCGATCGAAACTCGCCGCAGCGGCCTGGAGCGCGTTGGCCTGCGAGTGCACATAGACGCTCAAGGTGAAGGCGGACGAGGCGTGCCCGAGCCAGGCCGAGATGTCCGCCAATGGGACGCCTCGCGCGTGCATCACCGACCCGCATGTGTGGCGTCCATCGTGTAGCCGGACGTGCTTGATCTTCAACTCCTTGAGCATCTGACTCCACCGAAACCAGATCAGGTTCGGGTGGTATGGCTGGCCGGCCTCATTGCGGGCAACGTAGTCACCAGTGCCGTACCCCGGCCCGAACTTCAACTGCTCCTCGGCCTGGCGCTTGCGGGCTGTCTTCAGCGCCTCCACAGCGTCGGTGGGTAGCGGCAGGGTCCGCTTGCTGGCCGCCGACTTCGGCGTGCCGGTCTCGATCTTCTTGCCGATCGTCACCCGTTTCTCGACGACCCGCAGATGCAGCGCGGGCAATTCGTCCTCACCCTCGCCGATCGGCTTGTCGGTCAGGTTGATGTGTGACCACTTCAGCCCGGCGAGTTCGCCCCGACGCAACCCGTAGAGCGCCAGCATGAAGACGTGGCGGTCGCGGCAGTCGTGGTCGAGGATCTGGTTCATTTCGACCTCGGTCAGCGTCCGGTACTTCTTCGGGTCGCCGGCCACGCGGTCGACTGGAACATTTTCCATGATCACGGCGCGGGGCTTCGCTACGCGAATGATCTCGAGGTAGGACAGCCATAGATCTCGCCGTTGGTCATGCCTGTCACGCAAGCCGGACTCGACCTGATGCCGGATCATCGACCTGCCGGCCTTCGAGAAGGGCTGGCACGGTGGTCCGCCTGCGATGAGATCCACGTGGGCCGCCTTGCACAACTCGGCGACTTCGCGCACGACTCCAGGGTCGGCTAGATCCCAGTCGACTGACATTCCACCGAAATGATGGGCATGAGTCCGATTCGCGAAGGGCTCGTGATCGGCACCGAAGACCACTTTGTAGCCGGCCTTCTCCAGCCCCAAGCTCAGGCCGCCAGCTCCGCTGAAGAAGTCGGCGGCCAATCGCTCGCCCTGTCGCCGCAGTCGCTCGGTGTACCGAAGAAATGCTTCGACGTCCTCAGTATGGTCGCGATGCGGTGGGAGATTAATGAATGGGCCACGGACCAGCCGGACACCATAACCGCTGCTCTTGCGGGGTTTCTGTGTTTTGGCCGCCACCAAGCAACCTTAACTGGCCGGACCGACACCGCCCTCACAGGACTGGGCCGAGCCCAGGCCCATTCGGCCTCTGCCTCTTGGTTTCTTAACAAGCGCCGGCCCCTCGTCCTCCGGACCAGACGAAGTCACTTAGCAAGCGGTTGAACATCGCGTGGCCAGCCGCGTCGTTGCGGTCTGCTGGGTGCCGGCTCTTACGTTCAGACGGATAGTTCTTCCGCCGCGAGGTACCTGTAGAGCGTGGCCCGGCTGACCCCTAGGAACTTGGCGATGTCCTTGCCCGTGTGGCCATCAGCCTTCATCCGCGTGGCGGTGGCGATGTGGTCGCTGTCGTTGACCTTGCGTGGCCGACCGAACTTGGTGCCGTTGGCGCGTGAAGCGGAACGCTTGAGCGCGCTGCGCTCCTGGATCAGTTCGCGCTCGTAGGCGGCCAGCGACCCCAAGACCCCAATCATCATCCGGCCAGCCGCCGTCGAGGAGTCGATGCCGTCGGTGATCGACACCAGCGTCACGCCCCGGTCGGTCAGGTCCTTGACGGTCTTCAGGATGTGCGCCAGGTTGCGGCCCAGCCGGTCCAACTTCCACACCACCACGGTGTCGCCCTCCCGGACGTAGTCCAGCAACCCAGCGAGGCCGGGCCGGTCGTCGCGGGCACCACTCATGGTGTCGGAGAAGCACTTCGTGACGCCGGCAGCCTTCAACGCGGCCTCTTGTTGATCCAGTGTTTGGGCGACGGTCGAGACGCGGGTATAGCCGATTCGTTTCCCGGCGGTGTGGGTGGTGGTGGGCATGGCTCTATTGTATCGAAACTGCCTGACAGGCGACTAATGAGACAGTCGGAAACGAGACAAACTTTCGAGACAGCCCCACCAGCCGGGATGAGATGGCCAGCCTGGGCCGGCGGGGTGTCTTGTTTGTGGTCTATTCCGAGACAATTCGCGGATCGGTGATGTGTCACCGCTATCGTTAACCGGTCGGTGTCGATCTTGGGTGGGCTGCTGTTGTGCCGCGCCTTTCAGTGTTTTTCTGGGTGTCCGGTCCTGGGCCGGTGATGGCGGACCCAGGGCAATGGCTTATTTGAGGGAGATGGGTTGATGGATCGGACTGTGCACACCGAGGTGGTTTCGGCGGCGGTTGTGGACGGGCGTGGGGACGGCCGGGGCAGTAATGGTCGGTCTCGTCGTCGTGGCCGTCAGCCGTATGCGTGGCTTGGGGTGGGCGCGGTGGGCCTGGGTCTGGGCGTGGGCGTGGTGCTGACCGCGGGTGTGGGCGTGGCTCATGCCGATGGTGGTCGCCCGGATTCCTCGTCATCGCGGTCGGCGGATTCCCCATCCTCGGGGTCGGGGTCGGCGGGCCCCGCGGACGTCGCCCCGGCGTCGTCGCGTCGGGCGGGTGCGGTGTCCGTACCCCGGTCGGGCCGGGTCTCGGGAACGGTGGCGGCGCCGTCGGCGTCGGTCCGCCCGGCGGGCAGTGCCCGCGTCGCCGCCGACGCTGAGGCGAATAACCTGACCACCGGGCCGCTGCCGGACCGCGAGGCGGTGCACGTCCCGATCACATCGGACGGTGCTAGCCGACAGCCCGCGTCGGTGCCGGTGGCGGCGGCGGTTGCGCCGCGTCGGGCATCGGCAACGGCGGTGGGTGCCGCCGCGGCGGTGCCGACCCCGAACAGCCTGCTCGGTGCCGCGGCGGTGCCGACGGGCGCGGTTTCAGGTGCTGCGGTCGGCTCACCGGGGTGGCGGCCGGGGCAGTTGATTTCGATCTTCATCTCTGATGGCACCGCGGCGCACCCGGATGCGGGATTGTTGATCGGTACCGGCTACTCGTGGGCGGCCCAGACGTGTAACCAGGATGCGGCCTGCAACGGCGGGAAGGCCGGCGTGCTGTGGGGTTCGGGGGGCAGCGGCTGGAACGGCGGCAACGGGGGATCTGCCGGGCTGCTGGGCAGCGGAGGCGCGGGTGGCGCCGGCATCGCGGAGGTCAACGGTGGCGCCGGGGGCGCTGGCGGGCGGGGTGGTTTGCTGTGGGGCGACAACGGTAGCGACGGGGCGGACTGGGTCGCCCCGGTGTTCACCACCAGCAACCAGTTGCCGGCCGGGGGAACAATCCTGGCTCTGCCCATCGCGTCGACTGAAATCGGCGTGTTGCGCAGCTTTCTGCAATCGGTACCGGGGGTCTCCCAGAGCTACATAGACGCGTCAAAGGGCGGACTCGACTTCACCCTGGACGTCCTGGAGGTGCCCGAGGGGACGTCGTTCTACAAGGCGTTGAAGATCCCGCCGTCAGGGTTGTTCCCGCAGGACGACGTCCTCAATACCTTTGCGGTGAGCACGAACTGGTATAGCAGCCTCGAGGTCGCCCAGGCTTACGCCGATTCACCCTGGGGTCAGAGCCAGGGCTATCAGGTGGTCGCGTTCGAGGCCCCCAAACCGCTGAAGTTGATCGATCTCGGCGACGACGACACCCTCGGTTATGTCTGGGCTGGCCTTGAATCAGATATCCGCTGGACCGAGGCGCAACTGGCACGACTGCAGGGCGAGAACCCTCCGACGACCAACCCGGAGGCGATCGTGGTTGTGTCACAGCAGCTCGCCGAGCTCCGGCAGGAAATGGAGATCGTGCAACTGACGACCGGCTACAACACGTCCTACACCACGCAGCTTGAACTTCTCCTTCAGTACGGCGATGCCATCACCAACGACTTCTCCTACAACCCCGCCACCGAGATCGAGAACCGGGGCATTGCTCCCGGCGACACCTTCATCGTCGAGGTCGCCGAGATCTCGAATACCTGGCAGCCCGCCACCTTGGTCACCGGGTTCGCAACCGATCCCGGCGGCCCGGTGACGTGGGGAGGATCGGTGGACGATCTCAACCGGATCAGTTTCTCGACGGCGATCGACAAGGAACTCACATCGATCATCGGTACCTACCTCAACGTCGACGGGTACTACGCCGGGGAACTGCCCAGCCTCTTCCACCGCAATGGTCGATTGATCGAGGAGATCGCGCTGTTCATCCCGCGCGACAGCACCGCCATCGTCGAGACGCAGTCAACCCTCGCCCTCGGCGGCCAGGACCAACTCTGGGTCCTGGCGGCCGCTTGATCAAGGGCTGACTGTGGTTTGCCCCAAACACGGACTGAAGTCCGCTGACACAGGCGTGAACATGATGGGTGGTGAGTTGACACCGGAGATAGCGGAGCAGCGTCAGTTCCCCTGCCCGAAGTGCGGCAAGGAGGTTCCGCGCTGGGATCGGAAGTCATGTCCGAAGTGCGGCTCGGAGCGGTTAGAGCAGGGTGATGAAATCCTCTTCGACTGATCCATCGGAGACACGGTGACGGCGGGGCGCATGCCGGGCTATCACAACGGCGGAGCCGCGAGCTACGAAATCGCGACAGCGGCCCTGGGCCTCCTGACCGCGACGCACGCTGACCGCCGTATGGCCGGGCCGGTGACAATGGAGTACCTGGCGGGCTTCTCTACCGACCGGAGCCAGATGCTCAGTCTCGTCGCTGGCGTGACCGCACTGGCGACCATGCTGATTCAAATGCGCACCGAGGAGACCGGCGTGGCACATGAGGACAACTTGGCGGAGTTGGGGCGGCGGGTTCAGGAACTGCTACCCGGGTCTGGGTAGGTGCACCGTATTTCTTGCATTTGGACACCACTTGTCTATCGGCCGAGTTGATGCCGGTCGTGCGGGCGGCGGTTTAAGCGTCCACTGCCTTGATCGAGGTCAGCGGTTGGTACACGGCTACCAAGGCCGGGTTCGACACGGACAGCGGCGACGACCCAGATGCACCGGGCAGTTGCACTTCCGTGCGAGTTCAGTGTCACCACGTTGTCACAAGTGCTGCAGGAAATCGCACTGAACACAGCCGAACAAGAGCGTGCTGAGCGGGACTATAGAACCTGTTCAATGGCCATTTTGGTGGTCGCAGGCCGACTGCCCGCGAACACCTGCGGTCAAGTTTCCCTGGACTTAAAATCCGCACAGTGTCGGTTCGAGTCCGACTGGGGGCACCGACCGGGGGCACCGGGTCCACTTTGAGCCGGCTGGCGTCGATATGGCCGCCGAGCGGTGGGCAGCACCGCTGCGTTGCGCCGACCGGATTACCTTGCACAGATGTACGAACCTTCCTGGCAATCCGTCGCCACCCATCCCCTGCCGGACTGGTACGACGATGCGAAACTCGGAATTTTTCTGCACTGGGGCCTCTACTCGGTGCCGGGATGGGCACCTCAGGTTCCTGATATTCAGCAGTTGCTCAGGGAAGCCGGGCCCGCGGAGATGTTGCGGAATAACCCCTATGCCGAGTGGTATCTCAACAGCAGTCGGCTCCGGGACAGTCCTACGTGGCGCCACCAGCGCGACACTTACGGCCCCGACGCCACCTATGACGACTTCGTCGCGAGCTTCGACACCGGTACGGCCGAGGCCGACATGGACGCCATTGCGGCCGTCTGCCGCGAAGCCGGGGCCGGCTACGTGGTGCTGACGACTAAACACCACGACGGATTTTGCCTGTGGCCGACCGATTTGGAACATCCGCGCAAAGGCCGCTACCACTCCCGCCGCGATATCGTCGGGGACCTTCGCCGTGCTGTGCTCAACGCCGGCCTGCGGATGGGCCTGTATTACTCCGGTGGCTACGACTGGCCCTACAACGATGCCCTGCTGAAGAATCCGGCCGACAGTTTCCTGGCGGTACCGCACTCAGATGACTACGTCGACTATGCCGATGCTCATGTGCGCGAACTCATCCGCCGATATCAGCCGTCGGTATTGTGGAACGACATTTGCTGGCCAGTTGGCGGGGACCTGCCTGCGTTGTTCGCCGAGTACTACAACACCGTGCCCGACGGTGTGATCAACGACCGATGGATCGAGCCGAGTCAGCATCGGGGGATTGTCAGTGATGCTCTGGCTCGACTGGGAGGCGTTGCGATACAACGCTTCTGGGGATATATCCCCGATCGCCATAAGTCGCTGACCTTTCCGGCCAACCACCACTACGACATTCGCACCCCTGAGTATGCGCAGTTTGCCGAGGTTCAAGAAAAGAAGTGGGAATCAACTCGTGGGGTCGGACATTCCTTCGGGGCCAACCGCAACGAGCGCCCGCAGGACATTGTCACAGTGACGGAACTGGTTCGATCCTTCGCCGACATCGTGTCTAAGAACGGCAACCTCTTGATCGGTATCGGGCCAGACGAGCGGGGCGTGATTCCCGACGAGCAGTTGGCACCGCTGCGCGGGCTGGGTGCGTGGATGCGGGTCAACGGGTCGGCGGTCTATGGCACCCGCCCGTGGTCGGTGGCCGAGGCGACCACCACCGAAGACACCGCGGTCCGGTTCACCCAGTGCGATGGCGCCGTCAACGCGATCCTGCTCGACCTGCCCGAGCGTGAGTTCGGCCTCCGCGGAGTCGATGCGACCGACGTCGACAATGTGCGGGTACTGGGACTCGACGAGCCGGTCGAGTGGCGGCTGAGCGGGAGCATGCTGACGGTCCGCCTACCCGAGCGCATGCCCGTCGCACCTGCGCACGTGCTGGTGCTTGGAGACGGGGTCCGACCGGCCGGCTGACCCGCGCCCGCCGCCGCAGAAAATCGGGTTGTTCACCCCGGAGACGATGACGTGGGCGCAACGGCCGACGAGAACCACATCTCCTCATCGGGACTCACCCGTCACCCCAGGTGACGGGTAACGCAACAAGACCGGCCCCCAGCGCATCGGTGTTGATGTTCAGGGAGGCGATCTCAGCGGCAAGCCGCATATCTGGAAAGCGCGGGATCAGTTGGGAGTAAATGGCATTGAGCTCCATACGAGCCAGGGGCGCACCGAGGCAGTATCGCCCGCCGTATCCGAACGACAGCGGTTGCGGCCCGGAACGATTAAAGTCGACGAGGTCGGGCTCTTTGAAGAATGCGGGGTCGTGATTAGCCGAGCCGGGATCGAGCAGCACCAGATCGCCTTCGGCGATGGTGGTGCCGGCGATGTGGATGGCATCGCGCGCGTAGCGCGGAATGCCGACCCCGCCAATCAGGGAGGCTCGGATCAGCTCGTCGGTGGCTTTCGGAATCAGTGACGGATCGTCAAGCAGTGCCTGCCATCGGGACTCCTCGCTCAATAGGTGTACCGCGTGCATCCAGATCTGCACCACTGTCGTCTCGTAGCCCGCGAACAGCAGGCTCACGGCCAGGACGGCGATTTCGACATCGGTGAGAGCATCGTCTTTGCAGAGTTCGGAGATCACGTCGTCGTCGGGCCTGCGTCGTTTGTCGGCGACCAGGCTGACGCCGTAGTCCACCAACGCGATCATGCCCTGCCCCGATTCGACGGGATCGGTGTCGAAGGCGGCGGCGTCCACCCAGATCCGGAAAGTGTCCCGATCGCCGTAGGGCACGCCGAGTAGCTCACAGATCACCAGGGCGGGAAGCGGTCCGGCGAGCTTTGCGTGCAGATCTGCGGGGGCACCCTCATTTGCCAACTGATCCAGCAGGCCCTCGGTCAGTGCCTCCACCCGGGGCTGCAAAGCGCGAAGTCGGCGCGGGGAGAAGTGCGGCTGCAGCAGGGACCGCATCCTGGCGTGTCCGGCCGGCTCGGCATCGAAGTCGCCGATAGGCCCGCCGAATAGGGCCGACGCGCGGCTGCGCGGCGCGGTCTGCGGCGAACGGTGCGATCGGCCCAGACGGTCGTCGTCCATCAGTTCGCGGACTTCGGCGTAGCCGGTCACCAGCCAGGCCGGGTCGCCGACCGGCGTCCGGACCTGATGGATGGGCCCGTCGGTCCGCAGGATCTGTAACTCGTCGCCGGCACGCAACGGATGCGGCTGAGGAAACGGCAACTGAACGGTCATGGCGTCGACTATGGCTGGCCGCGGGCGACCAGGCATGGGTTTTTCACCACGACGTGCCGGTTTGACGGCACCCGGCGGTGCTACCTTGACCTCAGAGGCAACCGGAGTTGCTGCTGTGGGGAAGGAACCGGTGAGAATGAGACTGCTGCTGCCGCATCAGCTCGTCGAGCACAAGGTCAGGTCAGACTTCGACCGGGACGTCAGGAGCAGATTTTTTCGCGGCCTCGACTTTGCCGGGCCGGAGGGCGATCCAGGGTGGTTCGGCCCCGACAGTGCCGTGTGGCATGTGCACGCGCACACCTCGGCGCTGATATTCGGGCTGCAGTGTGCGGCGTTCATGGAGCGCCTCGATCCCAGTATCTTCTGGATGGGTACGGACCATTCGCGAGTGGTCGAACGTGACGGGGCCGGTGAGCCGACCGGCCGGTTCGACATCGAAGGCGCACAGGTCCGACTCGGACATTCGGTGGCCTTCTTCATCGGCACCGGCTACGGGTCCACGAAGACCGCGGAGAAACTCGCGGCGACGGTGCGCAGCATGCATCACACCGTCAAGGGAGTGCGTCCGGACGGGCTGCCCTACGACGCCGACGACCCGGACTGGTTGCGGTGGAATTACGCCACCGTGGTGTGGGGAATTGCGACCGCACACGAGATGTACCACCCGTTGCCCGTGCGCGATATTGATCGCTACTATTCCGAGTTCGTTCGGGTCGGACACGCGCTGGGCGGTACCGACCTGCCCGCGACCAAGTCCGAAACCCTGGAATGTCTCCGGAGCTATCTCCCGCGTCTGGCGTTGACTCACGGTGCCGCGATGTCGACCGGGCAGGCTCTGATGAGCAATCCCGATGCTCCGGCCGCGGTGAAGTTTTTCGACTGGGGCATTCGTGACTCGATGACCGACTGGGCGGCAGAGATGGTGATGTACACCCCGCCCAACCCGGTGGAGAGGGCCGCCCGTCGGGCGGCGACTTGGGCGGCGATCAACACCAGCCAGGCCGCAATGGGTCCGCTTCGTGAGTTCCGGCAGGCCAAACGCAGGGTCGCCAAGGGAACCCTGGTCGAACACACCGAGCCGGCTTTCGTCCCCGGCACCGATCCGGTTCGCAGCCGCGATGTTGTGGAGCAGATGCTCTAAGGCCATGTGACCCATTTCTTTCAAGCACTGATTCGGATCCCCAAACGTGCCCGTGCGAATGTGATGTGCGCCGCATTCCATCGGTGCCGATAAGAATCTCTCAGGGCCCGAGTAATTCGCCGGTGTCTGCCACCGGACGTTGTCGGAACGGTCGAAAATCAATGCCACCAGCGCCGTCACCGGCGTTGAGGCCCGCCTCGGCTCCGCAGGTCAATTTATTCCCGTCCGCAAGAAACTTAGGCTTGCTCAGTTACCGGCACTGCGGCTCGGAATTCCGTGTCAGGGTCCGCCGTTAGAATTGGATGACGACCGACATCGCTGGTGTCGGAATGCTTTTCCTGATTGTGCGCCGGCGTCTCAATGACGTTGGTTGTGAAATGTCCGGCGATGTCGGACTAAACGGAGGTGTCTTGATAATGGCAAACACGACGGGCGTCACCGCGGTTGCGGAACGGCCCATCGACGTGTCGTGGCTATCGACGCCGCGGATTGCCGTCGCCGGTAAGACTCGGCCATCGGGTCGTGCGGCGGTGGCCGAAGCGACCGTGTCGGCACGCGCGGCGGTCGGCCGACTGAGCGGGTTGCCCGGCGCGGTCACCGACATGGCACTCAGCGCGGATGGTCGCCAGTTGGTGGCGGCCCACTACGGCGCTGACGCGATCTCAGTTATCGATATCGCGACGCTGACGATCAACGTCATCGTCGCGGGAATCGCTGAGCCCTACGCGGTAGCCGTCGCGGACCGCGCCTACGTCACATCCGCATCCAATGACCAAGACAGCGTCGTGGCGATCGACCTCAAGGTCGGCGCGGCACTGGCCGCCAAGGAGATCACCGACGGCGCCCGCGGGATCGCGGTCAGCCCCGGCGGTGACGAGCTCTACGTGGCGCGCTGCGGCGATCAGGTCGCTGAGATCGCCGTGATCGACATCGAAAGCGGTGAGTCCAAGACCATCGCCCTGACCAGTACTGCCGAAGCCCGGGTCGACGCGGTGCGCGTCAGCGCCGACGGTTCGCGACTGTTCGTGGCACTCACCGACGCTACCGGTGGATCCCTCGCGGTAATCGATGTCCGGGCGCGACGGGTGCTGCACACCGTGGCTCTTGGGGGGTCGATCGGTGACGTTGCGGTGGACGCTGATAGTCGCAGGGTTCTGGTCACCGGTTGGAATGATGAACTCGGCGCCGTCGTCCGGATCGTCGACGCGGTGGCCGGTCGAGTCGTCGACACCATGGTGGTGGACGGAATGGGCGCCCAGGTCGTTGTCAGCGGAACTGCGGCGTATCTCGCTCTCGGTGACGGGGTCCTCGTCATCGACACCGTCACGGCCCGAATCATCACCCGAATCGACACCGCAAACCCGGTGTCGGCCATCGCGGTCGGCAAGGACGGCACCCGCCTCTACGTCGGCGATTTTGACGGCGCGATTACCGCTGTTGAGGTTGCCCAGGCCAATCGGGAGTTACGCGCCGCGTCCTAAGCGCTGGACGCTGAGCGCTGGACATCGAGCGCTGAACCGCTGGGCGCGCTACCGCTGTGAGCAATCCAGCGACACCGAGATGGTCTGGTTCGTCACGACGGGGATCAGGACCTGGGAGTCGGAGCCACCGATACTCGGTCCGACATAGGGCAGCCACTGGGTAAACGTATGCGGATTGCGCACGCTGGTGACCACGCACTCGGATATTGGTCCGGTGCCGATCTTGTCCAGGGTGACGGTGTAGCCCTCTTTCTGAAGCCGGTCGATGGTGGCCTGGGCCGACTCCTCGGCCCAGGCCGGCCCGGCGAGCACTACGAAGGTTGCCGCAACCAGGGCAAGTACCGCGTATCCCCGCACTGCCGCCTCCTTGTGTGCCTCTTGGTGTCCATGATCCGCTATGGATGTCGCCTGGCATAGCTCGGGCGTTTCGGGGACGGGGGGCTTTCGCTGAGGGAGTAGTGACCGCCAGCAGCCCGTTGCGGCGATACTATGCGCTCACCAGCAGGTAAACGCGACTGAAGGTGGCCTCGATGGACAGCACCATGCAGAACCACCCCCTTACTGTCGCCGAGATCCTGCGATACGCGGTGGGCGTGCACGCCGATCGGACGGTCAGCACCGCCACCGGCGACGGCTTCCGGCATGCAACCTATTCCGAGATCGGCCAGCAGGCCGCGCGGCTCGCCAACGCACTGCGCCGTCTGGGCATCGACTCCGATCAGCGGGTTGCCACGTTCATGTGGAATAACCAGGAGCACCTGGTGGCCTACGTCGCGGTTCCGTCGATGGGCGCCGTGCTGCATACCCTGAACATTCGGCTGTTCCCCGAACAGATTGAATTCGTCGCCTACGAGGCCGCAGACCAGGTGGTAATCGCCGACATGTCGCTGGCACCGATCCTGGCGCCGGTGCTACCGAAGATGGAGACCGTTCACACCGTGATCGTGGTCGGATCCGGCGACCTCGGCCCCTTCGAAGCGTCCGGGAAGAGGGTGCTGCGGTACGACGAGATCATCGCCGCGGAGTCCGACGAGTTCTACTGGCCGGAGATCGGCGAGAACACCGCTGCGGCGATGTGCTACACCAGCGGAACGACCGGCAACCCCAAGGGTGTCGTGTATAGCCACCGGTCAAGCTACCTGCACTCGATGGCTGTCTGCGGTGGCAACGGGATGGGATTGAGTTTCTCGGACAAAGCCTTCCCGATCGTGCCGATGTTCCATGCCAACGCGTGGGGCTTGCCGTACGCCGCTTTGATGGCCGGTGCCGACATCGTGCTGCCAGACCGATTCATGGATGCCAAGTCGCTGGTGAATTTGATCGAGACCCAGCGCCCGACGGTGGCCGGTGCGGTGCCGACCATCTGGAACGACGTGATGGGCTATCTCGAACGCGAACCCGGCCACGACATCTCGTCGCTGCGACTGGTCGCGTGCGGGGGGGCGGCGGTACCGGTGTCACTGATGCAGACTTTCGAGCAGCGCTACGGCGTTCAGATCCGACAACTCTGGGGGATGACCGAGACATCGCCGATGGCGACATTGGCCTGGCCCGCACCCGGTATACCGCCGGAGCGGGAATGGGAAATCCGGGCCACCCAGGGCCGGCCGATGTGCGGGGTGACGGCGCGCATCGTCGACGATGCGGGGGCGGTGCTCCCCGACGACGGCGAGGCGGTCGGCGAGTTGGAGGTGTGCGGACCGTGGATCACCGGCTCCTACTACCGCGACACCGATCCGTCGAAGTTCACCTCCGGTTGGCTTCGCACCGGTGACGTCGGCCGGATCGACTCGATGGGCTACATCACGCTGACCGACCGGGCAAAAGATGTCATCAAGAGTGGCGGCGAGTGGATCTCCTCGGTTGAGTTGGAGAACACGCTGATCGCCCACCCGTCGGTTCGCGAGGCAGCGGTAGTCGGCGTTCCCGACGAACGGTGGCAGGAACGTCCGCTGGCGGCCGTGGTGTTAGAGGAGGGCGCCAAGGTCACCCCCGCTGAACTACGGGAGTTCTTGGCCGACAAAGTGGTGCGTTGGTGGCTGCCTGAGCGCTGGACAATGCTCGAGGCGATCCCTCGAACCAGTGTCGGCAAGTACGACAAGAAGACCATCCGCGCCCGCTACGCGGAGAACGCCTACGACGTCATCACCCTGACCTGACATTCGCGGTCGGGCGGGGGCTAGCACTGCGCGCGCTGATAGGCGGTGACGACGGCCGCCCCGCCCAGCCCGATGTTGTGCTGCAGTGCTGCGGTGACATTGCCCACCTGTCGGGCATCCGCGGTGCCGCGCAGTTGCCAGGTGAGTTCCGTGCATTGAGCCAGTCCGGTCGCTCCCAGCGGATGGCCTTTGGAGATCAGCCCGCCGGAGGGATTGACGACCCAGCGGCCCCCGTAGGTGGTGTCGCCGGAGTCGATCAGCGTCGGCGCCTCGCCGGGTCCGCACAGCCCTAATGCTTCATAGAGCAGCAGCTCGTTGGCCGAGAAGCAGTCGTGCAGTTCGATGACCTGGAAGTCCGCTGGGCCGAGACCACTCTGGTCGTAGACCTTTCGAGCTGCCTGGACGTTCATGTCGTGGCCGATGATGTTGGCGGCCGACCCGTCGAACGTCGAGGCGAAGTCGGTGGTCATCGCCTGCCCGACGATCTCGACGGCCTGTCCGGCCAGACCGTGGGAGTCGACGAAGGACTCCGAGGCCAGGATCACCGCCGCCGATCCATCCGATGTCGGCGAGCATTGCAGCTTGGTCAGCGGGTCGGAGATCATCTTGGCGCCGAGGATGTCCTCGAGGCTGTACTCCTGCTGGAACTGCGCATAGGGGTTGTTCACCGAATGCTTGTGGTTCTTGTAGCCGATCTTGGCGAAATGCTCGGCGGTGGCGCCGTAGGTGCGCATGTACTCCCGGCCGGCGGCCCCGAACATCCACGGCGCGACGGGGAATGCCAGTTCGTCGACCTCCGCCAGTGCCGTGATGTGCCTGCGCAGTGGCGATTCCCGGTCATCGGCTCCGCCGCCCAGGGAACCCGGTTGCATCTTCTCGAAACCGAGTGCCAGTACGCAGTCGGCCAATCCGCCCCGGATCGACTGCGCGCCCAGGTAGAGCGCCGTGGAACCGGTCGAGCAGTTGTTGTTGACGTTGACGATCGGGATTCCGGTCATGCCGAGTTCGTAGAGGGCGCGCTGCCCACAGGTCGAGTCTCCGGCGACGTAGCCGACGAAGCCCTGTTCGACCTCGGTGTAGGCGACTGCAGCATCGGTGAGTGCCTTGGTGCCCGACTCCCGCGCCATGTCCGGGTAGTCCCAGCCCTCGCGGCTGCCGGGCTTCTCGAACTTGGTCATCCCGACTCCGACGACGTAGACCCTTTTGCCCATGACCGATAGTGTGCCCTCATGGCTCTGCGAGTGGTGCAATGGGCCACCGGGTCGGTGGGTGTGGCCGTGATCAAGGCGATCCTCGACCGCCCTGAGCTGGAACTGGTCGGCTGCTGGGTGCACTCAAAAGCCAAGGCGGGCACGGACGTCGGGGAGATCATCGGCAGTGAACCCCTCGGTGTGATCGCCACCGACCGCCTCGACGAGATCGTGGCTTTGGCGGCCGACGCGGTGGTTTACGCCCCGCTGCTACCCAATGTCGACGAGGTGATGGCGCTTCTGCGATCCGGCAAGAACGTGGTCAGCCCGCTGGGCTGGTTTTATCCCAGCGACACCGAGGCGGCACCACTGGAGGCGGCCGCCCAGGAGGGCGGCGTCACCCTGCACGGTGCCGGGATCGGGCCGGGAGCGGCCACCGAACTCTTTCCGCTGCTGTTGTCGGTGATGTCCACCGGAATCACCCATGTTCGCGCCGAGGAATTCTCCGACCTTCGCACCTACGGTGCACCCGACGTACTACGGCACGTCATGGGTTTCGGTGGCACGCCCGAAAATGCCCTCGGGGGGCCGATGCAGAAGCTCCTCAATGGCGGGTTCTTCCAGTCGGTGCGGCTCATTGTGGACCGACTCGGTTTCGCCGCCGGTCCGCGGATCAACACCAGCCAGCAGGTGGCAGTGGCCACCGCGCCGATCGAGTCGCCGATCGGCGTGATCGCACCCGGCGAGGTGGCCGGCCGACGGTTCTGCTGGGACGCCGTCGTGGGGAACACGATCGTGGTTCGGGTAGCGGTGAACTGGATGATGGGGGAGGAAAACCTCAGCCCGGCGTGGTCCTTCGGACCGGCCGGTGAACGCTATGAGATGGAGATCCGGGGTAACCCGAATACCTTCGTCACGGTCAAGGGCTGGCAGCCGGAGACCGTTGCGGAGGGGTTGATCAGCAACCCCGGTATCGTCGCCACCGCCGCCCACTGCGTCAACGCCATCGCAGCCACCTGCGCCGCCGAGCCGGGCGTGAAGGGCTTCTTCGACCTACCGCCGCTGACTGGACGTGCCGCCCGGCTGTTGAGCCGGCCGGGGTAACGCTCAGCTCAGATCGAGTATCGCAATCGCTGACTAGCAGCCGCCGTCGGCGGCGGCCTGGACCGCGATGATCACCGCGGCCTGCTGGGCCTCACTCAGTTCGGGCCACGTCTTTTGAAACGCTGCTCGGCCGGTTTCGGTGGACGCCTGCACCTTCTCGAGGTAGGGCTCGATCAACGCGCTCGGGTCGCCGCCTTTGGCGTCCATCCATTCCTTCGCGGTCAGACAGGCCTGCGCGTACTGCTCCTCGGTGGACTGCGCAGGCACGTCGATTCGGGTGGTCACCCCCGCCGGAGAGATGCCGATAGGTTGGTCCGAGATCACGCCATCGGCCTGGGCGGCGGAGGCGGCCGGTGCCGGGGGGTCGGTGCGGGTGCCGGAGCCTGAGGAACAACCGACCAGGACCGCAGCGACGGCCGAGACGAGTACGGCCGCGGCCAGCGGGCCATGGTGTCGAGTGCGCAGCATGGTGGTCAATCTAATTCAATCCGGACGGCCCCGGTGAAGGCCGGGGTGTCCAACGCAGGCGTCACTGCGGATAGTCCTGGGTGACCATCGAGCGCAGCTTCTCGGTCTTCTCCGGGGTCCAGCCTGGTGGCTGCATGACGGCTGCCCAGGCGTTGACTACGTCTTTGACGTACCGATGGCCGTGGCCATCCGGCACGTCGACCGCCACCGCCATGTCTGCAGACACTTGCAGAAAGGTCACCACCGGAATCCATCTCATGTCTGTCGAAACGTCGTAGCCGCGCGGCTCGCGCAGCCAATCCGGTTCGGAGAAAAGCAGATCCGGGTTCCACCAGGCGATCGGGTCGGACGCATGCTGGAGGTAGGCGATCCGCGGTTGGCCCCAGGCTGTCTTCGGCCGGGCCAGGTTTTCCGCCCGCGCGGCGAACCTGACGTTCGCGCCGTCATCGAAGATCGGCAGCCATTCGGGTGACCCGGGATCCCTGTTGGCGAGGATGTCGTCGCGCATGGTGTTGTTGAACGTCGGACCGGAGAACAGCGCGCCGTTTGTGCGGGCAATGATGTTGTTGGGGCTCAGGAATGGCGCCTCCCCGCCGAATGAGCCGAGGCTTTCGCCGAAAACCACGATCTTGGGCCGCTGGGCTTCCGGAAGTGCCCGCACCCGCTTATCGACTGCTTCGAAGAGGGCCTGGCCGGCCTGCCGGGCGTTCTCCTTGTCGACCAGGAATGAGAGCCAACTCGGCAGGAACGAGTACTGCATGCTCACGATCGCGGTGTCGCCGTTATACATGTACTCCAGCGAGTCGGCCTCGGCGGCGTTGATCCAACCCGTCCCCGTCGTGGTGGCCACCGCGATGACCTTTCGGGTCAGGCCGCCCTCGCGTTCGAGTTCCTGGGCTGCCAATTCCGCGGTCGCGCGGATTCCGTTGGCGGAATGCAATCCGGCATACGCCCGAATAGGTTCGACGGCGGGGGCGTTGTTGAACGCGGTGAGCTGGGCGACGGTGGGGCCACCGCGGATGAAGATGCGACCCTGATGGCCGAGTGACTCCCACGACGCCAGCGAACCGGGACCACCGGAGCGCAAAGTCGTTGTCGGTGCGGGGTGGTTCGGATCCAACTCGTCGTTAACGCCGGAGAAGGTTTTGTTCAGCACGTCCATGGCGCCCCGCACCACGATGCCATTGAGCAGTGCGATTGAGATCGCGAAAATCACGGTGACGACCGCTACGAACGAAACCCTGGGGGGTGCAACGCGATTGAGTTGACGCACCAGGAAACGGATGAGCTTGCCGATGAGCTGGCCTATTTCCACGAAGGCAAAGAGCACGACAACCGACAGCACGGCGGCCTGCGGGTAGTTGAACCACTGCAGACGCGGTACGCCCATCAGGTCGCGCACGTGGTCCTGCCAGCTGTGAAAGTAGAAGACGCCCGCGGCCAGTGTGAGGGCTCCGCCGACCACCAGCACTGGCCAGGCCCAGCGCGGCGCGGACGGGCTGGTCTGACGGGACTGCATGAATCGCGCCAGCCAGACCCCGAAGACGCCGAGGCCGTACCCGATCGCGCCCGCTGCACCGCTGACGATCCCCTGAAACATCGGGCCACGAGGAAGCAACGACGGCGTCATTGACAGCAGGATGAACAGCAGGCCGAGCGCGGTGCCGGTGAACGTGTATCGGCGCCGCCACCAGTCCCGCCCAGGTTCTGCTGCCTGGGCGTCGACTGACTGGACTTCGGTGATGGTCACGGGAGAAACATTAACGGTGGGTGAAGTCCGGAGGCCGTTTCTCGCTGAAGGCCGCCATGCCCTCGGACTGGTCGTCGGTGGCGAATGCCGAATGGAACAGGCGGCGTTCGTAGATCAGGCCCTCCGCTAGCGACGATTCAAAGGCCCGGTTGACGGCTTCCTTAGCCATCCGGGACGCCGAACGCGACATCTGCGAGATCGCTGTCGCGACCGCGGTGGCCTCCGTCAGCAGGTCGCCGGCCGGGACCACCCGCGACACCAGGCCGCTGCGCTCGGCCTCGGCGGCGTCGATGGTGCGCCCGGTCAGGATCATGTCCATGGCCTTGGCCTTGCCGATGGCCCGGGTCAGGCGCTGCGAGCCACCCATACCGGGGAGTACGCCCAGCTTGATCTCCGGCTGACCGAACTTGGCGGTATCCGCGGCAATCAGCACGTCACACATCATCGCCAGTTCGCAGCCGCCGCCGAGGGCATAGCCGGCGACGGCAGCGATCAACGGCGTACGGACCGCTGCGAGCCTGCTCCAAGCGGCGAAGAAGTCGGCCTCGAACACCTCCGAGAACGACAGTGTTGCCATTTCCTTGATGTCCGCACCGGCGGCGAAGGCCTTCGCGGAGCCGGTGATGATGATGGCGCCGATACCAGGATCTGCGTCCAATTCCGCTGCGGCACCGGTCACCTCGACCATCACCAGACTGTTGAGGGCGTTGAGCGCCTCCGGGCGGTTCAGCGTGATGGTGCCGACCCGCTCAGACCGGCTCACCAGAATGGTTTCGTAGCTCACGTGTTCCTCCTTGGTATTTCAAAAGGTCAGATCCGGATTCCCCGGCTGGAAGTAGGCCCGCACATCCTCGTCGGTCACCGCGGCCAGCGACGCCGGGGACCACTTCGGGTTGCGGTCCTTATCCACCACCTGAGCCCGAATACCCTCCACCAGGTCATGTGATCGCACCGCCGCGCACGATACCCGGTACTCCGTAACCAATGCCTCTTCCAAGGTCGTGTAACCGGTAGCCCGGCGAACCGAGGCCAGGGTGACGGCCAGCGCGACGGGGGAGCGGGTGGAAATGAGGTCGGCGGCATCGTGGGCTAAGCCGTCGTCGTGGCCGCGCAGCGCGACGACGATGTCTGTGATGGTCTCGCCAGCGAAGCACTGATCGATCCATTCCCGCTGTGCGACAAGCCGACTCGGTGGCGGCTCCTCGGCGTGAGCATGGACGGCTGCCGGTACGCCGTCAGCGACAATGGTTTCGGTGAAGGCCTGAAGTTTGCCGTGGGGAACATAATGGTCGGCGAATCCCAGCGCGATCGCGTCAGCACCGGAGAACGGCGCGCCGGTGAGCGCGGCGTGCAGACCCAGGAGGCCCGGCGCGCGAGACAGCAGCAACGTGCCGCCGACGTCGGGGATCAGGCCGATGCCGACTTCGGGCATCGCGATCTTGGAGGTGTCCGTCACCACCCGGACATCGCCGTGCATCCCGATCCCAAGCCCGCCACCCATCACGATGCCGTCCATGCACGCGACGTAGGGCTTGGGGAAGCGTCCGATGCGGGCGTTAAGGCGGTACTCGTCGAACCAGAACCGCCGCGCATACTCGCCGTCGCCCTGCGCACTGTGATAGATCGCCACGACGTCGCCGCCGGCGCATAGTCCGCGGTCGCCGGCGCCCGCGACGACGACGGCACCTACCCGGTCATCGTCGGCCCAGTCGGTCAACGTGGCGTCCATCGCAGTGACCATGGCGTGGGTCAGGGAGTTGATGGCCTTCGGGCGGTTCAGGGTCACAAAACCGACTCCGCCGTCGATACGGGTCAGGATTTCGTCGGTGTCAGTACTCAAACCGTGCATCTCCTCGCAGGTCAGACCGGAAAAGGTTGGACATCCTAGTTTTACCAGCAGAATCGAGACCTGCCGACATCAGGTCGGCAGGTAAGATCGACTACACGGGCTGTGTTTCTGTGAGGTTCCGGGGAACTGATCAGGGTGGCAGTTCGTTGACGAAGTTGTCAGTCGGCTCACTCTGAGAGGAAACACGGTGCGGGAAAGCAGCAATCCGATTTTCCGTTCGTTGCCAAAGCAACAGGGCGGATATGCACAGTTCGGCACCGGCGTCGCCGGTGCGACCCAGCAACTCGGCTATCAGACCGAGCAGCCCTACTCCACGCGCGCGCCGCAGACCGGCGTCTCGCGGCCGCTGACCATAGACGATGTGGTCACCAAGACCGGCATCACCCTTGGTGTGCTCACCGTGGTGGCGGCGATCTCCTACTTTATCGTCGGCGGCAACCCCGGTCTGGCCATGCCGTTCACCCTCGTCGGCGCGCTGGGCGGGCTCGCCCTGGTGCTGGTCGCGACGTTCGGCCGCAAGCAGGACAACCCGGCCATCGTGCTCAGCTACGCGGCACTTGAGGGCTTGTTCCTCGGTGCCATCTCGTGGGTGTTTGGCAACGTCGTCGTCGCCGACGGAAACGCCGGGGCGCTCATCACCCAGGCGGTCCTCGGCACCATCGGCGTCTTCTTCGGCATGCTCGTCGTCTACAAGACCGGTGCAATCCGGGTCACGCCCAAATTCACCCGTTTCCTGGTGGCCGGCATGATCGGCGTGCTGGTGCTGATGCTCGGCAACTTCGTCCTCGGAATGTTCGGCGTCGGCGGTGGCGAAGGCATGGGGCTGCGGTCCGGCGGTCCGCTGGCGATCATCTTCTCGCTGGTCTGCATCGGCCTGGCGGCGTTTAGTTTCCTGGTCGACTTCGACTCTGCCGACCAGATGATCCGCGCCGGCGCCCCGGAGAAGGCCGCCTGGGGCGTCGCCCTTGGCCTGACCGTGACGCTGGTATGGCTCTACCTGGAGATCCTGCGACTGCTGAGCTACTTCCAGCAACGCTAGGTTCCACAGAGCATCAATTCTGCGCCCAGATCGCGATTCACTAACAGATCGCGATCTGGGCGCAGACTCGTTTAAGGGCCGGTATTCGATGCTTGCCGTGTGGTCGCTCTCAACAGCCCTTTCCTGGGAGGCCCTTTCCTCGGTGTCGAGGCGCTGAGCTGCGGACTGGTCTGCAAGCACCAACTGCGCTCGAAGTACTCGGCATTGTTTCCGGGCGTTTACTTCCCGTCCGGTGGTCAGCCGACGTTCGCCCAGCGGGCCGAGGCCGCCTGGTTGTGGTCGCACCGGCGAGGCGTGATCGCCGGCTGCACCGCCGCACGCCTGCACGGTGCGCTGTGGCTTGACGACGAGCTGCCCCTAGAGCTGTTTTGGAGCAACGCCCGAACGCCGCCCGGTATCGCGACCTCCGCCGTCGCACTCGCCGCCGGCGAGACATCGACGTTGGGCGGGCTGCCGGTGACCTCCCCGGTTCGCACGGCGTTCGACCTCGCGCGCCGTCGACCGCTGCATGCCGCCGTCGCACGCCTCGACGCTCTCGCCAATGCGGTGTCCTTTGATAGCGCAGATGTTCTCGATCTCGCGGCCCGCCACCGCGGAGCGCGGGGTGCGCGTCAAGTCGCGACTGTGCTCGAGCTTTCTGACAGAGGTGCCCAATCCCCCCGGGAAACCTGGTTGCGGTTAGTGCTTCTTCGAGGTGGCTTTCCGCCGCCACGTACTCAGATACCGGTCGCCGTCGGTGGCCGGGTCAAGTACTACCTCGACATGGGGTGGGAGGACACCAGGGTTGCCGTCGAGTACGACGGCGATCAGCATCGCACCGATAGGGCGCAGTTTGCCAAGGACGTCGTGCGACTTGTGGAGTTGGCCGATTTGGGCTGGGTCATCGTCAGAGTGGTCGCCGGGACGTCATCGGCGGAAGTTATCCGAAGGGTGCGGCGGGCGTGGGACGCGCGTAGCTCATCGACTCTGCGGTGAGATCGTGCATTACCGCCGATCCGCGATCTGTGCGCAGAGTCGAAGTTCTACGACAGCCTTTCCACCACCATCGCCATGCCCTGGCCGCCGCCGACGCACATGGTCTCGACGCCGAATGTCTTGTCGTGGGTCGCAAGGTTGTTCAGCAGGGTGGCGGTGATGCGGGCACCGGTCATACCGAACGGATGTCCGAGCGCGATCGCACCACCGGAGACGTTGAGCTTGTCTTCATCAATGCCCAGCGCTCGCGCCGAGCCGAGCACCTGTACCGCGAAAGCCTCGTTGATCTCGAACAGGTCGATATCGGAGACCGACATCTTGGCGTAGCCCAGCGCGTTCTTGACGGCCTCGATCGGCCCCAAGCCCATGATCTCCGGGGAGAGCCCGGACACTCCGGTGGCGACGATGCGCGCCAGTGGGGTCAGCCCTAATGCCTTGGCCTTGGTGTCAGACATGATCACCACGGCGGCGGCACCGTCGTTGAGTGGGCAGGCGTTGCCCGCGGTGACGGTGCCGTTCGGGCGGAACACCGGATTCAGCGCGCTGATCTTCTCGTAGACGGTGCCGGCGCGCGGGCCGTCATCGGTGCTGACAACGGTTCCGTCTGGCAGGGTCACCGGGGAGATCTCGCGGGCGAAGAACCCACTGTTGATGGCCTCCTCGGCGCGGTTCTGGCTGCGCACACCCCAGCGGTCCTGGTCCTCACGGCTGATCCCGGTGTGCAGGGCGACGTTCTCGGCGGTCTCGCCCATCGCGATGTAGACGTCGGGGAGTTGGTCGTTATCCCGGGGATCGGTCCACGAGGTGGCGCCGTTCGTGGTGGCCGCGTCCGCGCGCTCCCGGGACTCGTTGAACAACGGATTGCGGGTTTCGGGCCAGGAGTCGGCGTTCCCGCGGGCGAACCGCGACACCGTCTCAACGCCCGCGGAGATGAAGGCATCACCCTCGCCGGCCTTGATCGCGTGGAACGCCATCCGGGTGGTCTGCAGCGAGGATGAGCAGTAGCGGTTGACTGTCACACCGGGCAGGAAGTCATAGCCGAGTTCGACGGCCACGACGCGGGCGATGTTGAAGCCGGACTCCCCGGCCGGCTGGCCGCAGCCCATCATCAGATCGTCGATATCGCGGGGGTCCAGGGCGGGAACTTTGGCGAGTGCCGCGCGCACCATCTGGGTGGCCAGGTCATCGGGACGCATCTCCACCAGCGAGCCCTTGAAGGCTCGGCCGATCGGGGAGCGGGCGGTCGAGACGATGACGGCTTCGGGCATGGTTCGCTCCTGTTTCGGTGACGCGGGGTTGGTGAAAACCTACTCGCTGCCCCCGAAGGCCACCACGGCCCTCCCCGCGCCGTTAACTCAGCGCTTCGCGCAACGGGAACAGCAGCTGCTCGGCGGCGAGCGCGTATCCCGCCGCCGACGGATGAAAGCGGTCCTCGGAGAACATTGCGTCGGGCTGATTCTGAAAGTGTGGCGCCATCAGGAGCGCGAGCGGAACCGCAACGCCGCCGGCGGCGAACACCTCCGCGGTTTGGGCGCGCGCCAGGCGCAGGCCCAGGGAGCGGGCCGTCCACCGAAGCGGCTGTGGAATCGCATCAACGACCCCCAGATCTGGGCAGGTGCCGACTACGACGATCGCGCCGACCGAGCGCAGGCGGTGGACCGCTGCGCCGAGGCGCCGGGCCGAGGGACCGACACCGTTGAGCGCGGTGATGTCGTTGGCGCCAATCATGATCACCGCGGCATCCGGCGGCGGCCCCGCGACCAGCATCGCGTCGACCTGGCCGGCGAGGCCTTTCGAGGACGCCCCGACGATGGCCTTGGTCGACAGTCGGACGAGGGTGCCGGTCTGTTCGGCCAGACCCCGGGCCAGTCGGACACCCGGCACGTCTTCGGCGTCGTGACAGCCGTAACCGGTGGCCGTGGAGTCCCCGAAGATCATCAGGTGGATGTCGAATACTCCACCGCGTTCCCACCGGTGCACCGCGACGCCCCCGGGGGCGTAGATCCCGTCGGCACGGGGCGGGATGTCCCAGGCCTTCGGGATGATGTTTCGGGCCTGTTCGGCTTGGCCGGTGAGTAAGTTGCGGGCACCCACGACAGCGCCGCCGGTCGAGGCGAGAACGCCGGCGACGGCGAGGGCCCTGGTGGACCCGATTCGAATGCCCACGAAAGGTAGTTTGGCCCTTCAACAGGGATTTCCGGTTACGGACGGGTATCGGATACGGAAAGAAACAGCTTCACTGGTTGTGGTCTGCATCACAGCTGTCAAGCTGGGACTCCGGGCTTGTCGATTAGCTGTCGCGGCGAACCGGTGATGTCACTGCAACGCACTGTCACTACAACGGCGTAGGGAGTGTTGATCGATGACCGCACCCAGCAAGGTTTCAACGGCCACTGCCCGCCGGGTCGGGTCCGTCCCGGCCCGGCCACGGCGCTACCCCGTCAGCGACGGGGCCCCCGTTGAAGTCATCGAGGACGGACCCGGTGTTGCCGCGCGACTGGTTGCCCTCGGTGCGCGCGTCACCATGTGGCCAGCTCTCGCGGTACTCAGCCATGTGCCGCACTGGCCGTGGCCGTTCGGGGTGGTGGACTTCCTCGGCCGGGCACTGCTGCCGTCGCCGGGGACGGTTCGGGCGACGGTCGGGTTACCCAACGCCTCGGCCCAACTCGTTCGGGCACCCGGTGTGATGCCGGCTGACGGCCGCCGCCGGGTTGTCCTCTACATGCACGGTGGCGCATTCATGACGTGCGGTGTGAACTCCCACAGCAGGCTTGCCGGGGCGCTGTCGAAGTACGCCGACTCGCCGGTACTGGTGGTCGACTACCGGCTGATCCCCAAGCACACCATCGGCATGGCACTTGATGACTGTTACGACGGCTACCGGTGGCTACGACTGCGCGGTTACGAGCCCGAGCAGATCGTGCTGGCCGGGGATTCGGCCGGTGGGTATCTCGCGATGGCGCTCGCGCAGCGTTTGCAGGCAGAAAAGGAGACTCCCGCCGCCATGGTGGCACTGTCCCCGCTGCTTCAGCTGGAAAAGGATCCCAAGCTGTCGCACCCGAACATATACAGCGACGCGATGTTCCCGCCCAAAGCCTTTGACGCTCTCGTGGCACTGGTGGCCCGGGCCGCAGCCAAAAATATCGTCAATGGTGTGCCCGAAGACGTCTACGAACCGTTGGACAACATCGAGCCCGGCCTGCCACGGACGCTCATTCATGTGTCGGGTTCCGAGGTGCTTCTGCACGACGCCCGGCTGGCTGCCCGGCGGCTCGCCGCCGCCGGGGTGCCAGTCGAAGTGCGGGTGTGGCCGGGCCAGATCCACGATTTCCAGATGGCTGCGCCGTTGATTCCGGAGGCCACCCGATCGCTGCGTCAGATCGGGGAATACATCCGTGAAGCAACCGGCTGAGCGGGCCCTGACGACGGGGCGGCGCGGGTAGACTCCGTCTTCGGTACAGCCCAGCGGAGGAGCGGCAATGGCAGGCGGTCTGGTCGGGCTGTTGGATGACATCGCCGCACTGGCGAAGTTGGCCGCCGCGTCTATCGACGACGTGGGTGCGGCAGCGGCGAAGGCTAGTGCAAAGGCCGCGGGCGTGGTGATCGATGACACCGCGGTCACGCCCGCCTATGTGCGCGGGCTGGCGGCCGAGCGCGAATTGCCGATCATTCGGCGTATCGCGATCGGATCGCTGCGCAACAAACTGCTGATCATCCTGCCCGCGGCCCTACTCCTCAGCGCGATCGCCCCGATCGTGGTCGAGGTGATCCTGATGTTCGGCGGCTGTTTCCTGGCGTACGAGGGCGCGCACAAGATCATCCACGCCCTGCGCCACGACGACAACGATCACGATGCACCCGCAGCGGAACTCGGACCCGACGCCGAGGCGACGACGATCGCGGGCGCGATCCGCACCGACTTCATCCTCTCGGCTGAGATCATGGTGATCGCTCTCAAGGAGGTCATCACCGAACCGGTGGTGTCGCGGGGGGTAATTCTGGCCGTCGTCGGCGTGGGCATCACCGTGGCGGTCTACGGGGTCGTCGCGTTGATCGTGAAGATGGATGACGTCGGGCTCTCGTTGGCCGGCCGTCCATCACGAGCCTCGCAGCGAATAGGCCGGATGCTGGTGACCGGCATGCCCAAGGTTCTGGCGTGGTTAACAGTGATCGGCACCGCCGCCATGCTGTGGGTGGGCGGCCACATTCTGCTGGTCGGATTCGACGAACTGGGCTGGCACGCGCCGTATCACCTGGTGCATCAACTCGAGAAGGTTGTCCACGGTGTGCCCGGCCTTGGTGGGGTGCTCGCCTGGGTCGTCAACACGTTGGCGTCGGCGCTGATCGGTCTGGTGGTGGGCGTCGTGTTGGTAATGCTGATCCAACGGCTCCCCTTTCGCCGTTCAAAGCCCGAATCGGTGGCCCACGAGGGCTGACGCCGCGCGGGTTCTCTCCCGCGTAACCGGGGCGGACCGAGCCCTTTCCAACCGGGCTGCCACCATATAGCTATGCGAATAGCGCGACACGTCAGCGAGCTGATCGGCAACACCCCACTGGTTCAACTGAACTCGGTGGTTCCAGAGGGCGCCGGGATGGTCGTCGCGAAGGTCGAGTACCTCAATCCGGGCGGCAGCTCCAAGGACCGCATTGCGATCAAGATGATCGACGCCGCCGAGGCCGCCGGCCAACTCAAACCCGGCGGCACCATCGTGGAGCCGACCTCGGGCAACACCGGTGTCGGCCTGGCCCTGGTGGCGCAACGCCGCGGCTACCGATGCGTGTTCGTCTGCCCGGACAAGGTCAGCGAGGACAAGCGGAACGTACTGCGCGCCTACGGTGCCGAAGTGGTGGTATCCCCGACAGCCGTCCCGCCGGAGCATCCGGACAGCTACTACAGCGTCTCCGACCGGCTTGTCGCCGAGATCGACGGCGCCTGGAAGCCCGATCAGTACTCCAATCCCAACGGCCCGGCGAGCCACTACGAGACCACCGGCCCGGAGATCTGGGCGGACACCGACGGCAAGGTCACCCACTTCGTTGCGGGGGTGGGCACCGGCGGGACCATCACCGGCGCCGGGCGCTACCTCAAGGAGATGTCCGGTGGGCGGGTAAAAATCATCGGGGCGGATCCGGAGGGCTCGGTCTACTCCGGCGGCACCGGTCGGCCCTATCTGGTGGAGGGCGTTGGGGAGGACTTCTGGCCGGCGGCCTACGACCCGGCCGTGGCCGATCAGATCATTGCGGTCTCTGACGCCGATTCCTTCGACATGACGCGGCGGTTGGCTCGGGAAGAAGGATTGCTGGTCGGAGGCTCCTGTGGAATGGCGGCGGTGGCGGCGCTACGGGTCGCCGCCGATGCCGGACCGGATGCGCTTATCGTCGTGCTGTTGCCGGACGGCGGCCGCGGTTATCTGTCGAAGATCTTCAACGACGCCTGGATGTCGTCCTACGGATTCCTCCGGACGCCACTGGATGGGACGCGGCCCGAACCGACGGTCGGTGACGTGCTGCGCGGCAAGTCCGGGGCGTTGCCAGACCTGGTGCACACCCATCCGTCGGAGACGGTTCGCGACGCCATCGGGATCCTGCGCGAGTACGGAGTGTCCCAGATGCCGGTCGTCGGAGCCGAACCGCCGGTGATGGCCGGAGAGGTGGCCGGAAGTGTTTCCGAGCGCGAACTGCTCTCAGCGGTGTTCGAGGGCCGGGCGCAACTGGCCGATGCGGTGGCCCTGCACATGAGTCCGCCGCTTCCGTTAATCGGGGCCGGCGAACAGGCGAGTGTGGCAGCAAAGGCGTTGCGAGACGTCGATGCGGTGATGGTGGTCGAGGAAGGGAAACCGGCCGGGGTGATCACCCGCCACGACCTCCTGGGCTACCTCTCGGAAGGGTCCCGGCGGCGTTGACACGGTAGGGTCAGGGCGCGTCAAACCCGAGCTGAGGAAACCGATGACCGAACCGCCCGTGCCTCCCAGCAACTTTCCGCCACCCGGTGGCTACCCACCGCCGCCGGCGGGCGGCTATGGGACACCGCCGCCGGCGGGCGGCTATGGGACACCGCCGCCGGCGGGCGGCTATGGGACACCGCCGCCCGGCTGGGGATACCCCGCGCCGGGCGCCTACCCGCCCGGTGCCTACCCCCCGCCGCCGCCTGCTGAGGGCGGCTACTTTCCCCCGCCTCCCGGCGGCTACGGTCCCCCCGCGAACTCCTACAGCGTGAGCGAGGGGTTGGCCTGGGCTTGGAACAAGTTCACCAAGAACGCGGGGCCCCTGGTCGTGGCGACCCTGGTGTTCTGGCTTGTTGGCCTGCTTCTCAACTGGCTGAGCCAGCTCGTGCTGGAGGCGGTCTCGCCGGAGACCTTCACCGCCTACGACACCGCCGACGGCATCATCGAGACCGCGACGCGAACCCTGACCGGCGGTGGAATCGCCGTACTGATCCTGGCCACCATCGTGCAGATCATCGTCAAGGGCGCCATCGCCTCGGCCGGCTACGCCGGCTTGCTGGACATCGCGAATGGACAACCGGTGACGATCGGTTCGTTTTTCCGGCCCCGCAACATCGTCGCGGTCGTCATTGCAGGGCTCATGGTCGACATCCTGACCATCGTCGGCCTCATCGCATGCATCCTGCCCGGATTGGCCATCATCGTCTTCACCTGGTTCACCACCGTGGCAATCGTGGACCGAAATCTGTCCCCGATCGACGGCATCCGGTCCAGCATCGACATAGTCAAGGCCAACTTCGGCTCCGTCCTGCTGGCCTGGCTGACCTTCCTCGCGCTCATCATCGTCGGCGCCCTGATGTGCGGCGTCGGTCTGCTGGTCACCGTGCCGGTCGCCTATCTGTTCCTGGTGTACACCTACCGGCGTCTCAGTGGCGGATCGGTGGCCCCGGCGACCGTCTGATCCGACGGCGGAGCCTAGGCTTACCCCGATGACTGACATCCACCGTCGGCACGGTTTTGCCACCAGGGCGATCCATGCCGGATATCGCCCTGACCCGGGCACCGGGGCCGTCAACACGCCGATCTACGCCAGCAGTACGTTCGCCCAGGACGGTGTCGGTGGCCTTCGCGGTGGCTTTGAGTACGCCCGAACCGGCAATCCCACCCGCGCGGCGTTGGAGGCGGTTCTGGCCGCAGTCGAAGAAGGGCGTTTCGGACGGGCCTTCAGTTCCGGGATGGCCGCCACGGACTGTGCGTTGCGGGCGGTGTTGCGACCGGGCGACCACATCGTGATCCCCGATGACGCCTACGGTGGGACCTTTCGACTGATCGACAAGGTATTCCGGGAGTGGGGTGTCGACCACACTCCGGTGCACCTGTCCGACCTTGCTGCCGTTCGGGCCGCGATCACCGCGAATACCAGAATGATCTGGGTGGAAACCCCAACCAATCCGCTGCTGTCGGTCGCCGACATCGCCGCGATTGCTGAGATCGGCCGTGCCGCGGGGTTGGTAGTGCTGGTGGACAACACTTTCGCCTCGCCGGCGTTGCAACAGCCGTTGACGCTCGGTGCCGACATCGTGTTGCACTCGACCACGAAGTACATCGGCGGGCATTCCGACGTCGTGGGTGGTGCTCTGGTGACCAACAGTGCGGAACTCGACACGAAATTCGCATTTCTGCAAAACGGCGCCGGGGCGGTGCCGGGTCCATTCGACGCCTATCTGACGATGCGCGGCCTCAAGACTCTCGAGTTGCGGATGCTGCGCCACTGCGACAACGCGGCCCAGGTTGCGGCGTTCCTCGCCGGGCATGCTGCGGTGAGTCAGGTGCTCTATCCCGGTCTGGCCAGCCACCCGGGCCACGCCGTTGCGGCGCGTCAGATGCGGGGTTTTGGCGGAATGGTCTCGGTACGTATGCGCGGTGGTGTCGAGGCGGCCCGCGACTTGTGCTCGCGCACTGAGATTTTCATTCTTGCCGAATCTCTGGGCGGCGTGGAGTCGCTGATCGAACATCCCGGTGCGATGACACACGCATCAACGGCCGGCTCGCAACTCGAGGTTCCCGATGATCTGGTTCGGTTGTCGGTGGGGATCGAGGATCCGGCGGATCTTATCGCTGATCTGCGCGGGGCCTTATCCGAGCGCGGGTAACACCGTCATCGCCGTCAAAGCGAGGTTGACCTCGGCGATGTTCGAGTTGTTCGCCCAACTGCCACCTGCGATTTCGGCGGCCCGGCGCAAACCGTCGTCGGAAGCGTCCACTGCCGCACCGAGGTCACCGATCCGGTAGAGCAGGCTGATGACGGCCGCGGTAGGCGCGTCGGGGCGGTGCTGGCCGGACAGCGCCGCCGATACGGCGCCGCGAAGAGAATTCACCCGGTCGCGGTTCTTCACCGGCCACGCGTAGGTGTTGCGGCGCAACCGATGCGCGGTGAGGCCGACCTGATGTATCTGGCCGGTGCGCAGCAGTTGGTCGAGCACATCGTCCTCAGCGTGCCTTCGGATTTTGGCGATCGCCGCGGCCGGGGTGATCGGACCATGCGTCAACTCCGCCAACGCCGGCCGTACCGCCGGGTCCAGCGGCATCGGGCCGGCCAGGGCAACCAGTTCCCCGGGCGCCACCGGATCCTCCGGCATTGCCGGACGGACCCGGCACTGAAAGGCGAGGTCGAGAACCAACGCGGCGGCCAGTACCCGGCCGAGCCGGGTGCGGTCCAGCCTCGATCGTGCCGAGGTGTTGTCCAGCAGCAGCAAAAGTAGGTCTTCGGCGATTCGCGCCATCAGCAAAAAACGTGCCGTGGGGGGCGTTGTCGATTCCGCCGCGAATCAGGCGTGGTAGGGCTCGGCGTTGAGAAGTTTGACCTTGACGGTTTTGCCGCTGGGCACCTTGTACTCACGTACGTCGTTCTTCTTGGCGTTCAACAGCGCGGCGCCCAAGGGAGAATTCGGCGAGTAGACCTCGAGTTTTTCATGCCCGGCACCCTCCTGGCGGGTGGCGATCAGGAACTTCTCCTTCTCGGTACTGCCGTCGGCGTAGGTGAATTCAACCTCCACCACCGAACCGGGTAGCGCCACGTCTTTCTGCTTGGGAGCCTCTCCAACCTTCGCGGTGTTGAGCAACTCCTGAAGTTGCCGAATCCGAGCCTCTTCTTGGCCCTGCTGATCGCGCGCGGCGTGATAGCCACCGTTCTCCCGAAGGTCGCCTTCCTCGCGGCGATCATTGATCTCAGCCGCGATGACGGGCCTGTTGGCAATCAACTGGTCGAGTTCTGCCTTGAGTCGGTCGTGGGACTCCTGCGTCAGCCAGACCACCTGGGTATCGGTCATCTCGTCGCGCTCCTCAATCGTATGTTCCGCGCTTTTGCGGTGCAGTCCTTGGTTGTCGCCGGGTTACTGCGGGTTGTCTCCACGTGTATTGCCGCTCACGTGGGCCGGTGAACTACGGCCCCGCTAATGCAGCAATACACGGCTCCCAGCCGGAACCGTGTATCGGAAAATCATAGCATCGGCGCTGCCCGGGCCGCCGACGGTTTCGCGCTCAGGCGCTCGTGAGCACGTCCTACCCGGTGGATAGATATCCCGGCACGTCGACGCCGCACCCGTAGATATCGCCTACGAATGGACGTTGGTAGGACTTCAGAGTTGTCGTGACCTGCACCGTCTTTGCCTCGGACGGGCCAACCAGGATCTCCCGGCGGCCGGTTTCGGCGCCACTGCGGGAGCGCGCCCGCACAATGCACACCACCGGGATCGCCGGGTCCTTTCGGGTCACGCTGATCGTTATCGACACCGTCTGCTCGTCGAGGACCTCGTAGGCGGCGGTGTCACCTTCGACGGCATTGCCCTCGAACCGTTGGTAGGCCAGGGCGGCCACGGCCAGCCCGAGTGCCACCGCCAGGACGGTCAGCGCGATGGCCACCGCACGTTGAGTACCGGGCGCCATTGGTGTGCGGCCGTACCGTCCGGGCGGGACCGCAGGGCCGGTGGGGGACTCGGTCATGGGAGCAGTGTGCCGGTCATCGTGGGTCGGGACGGCGGGCACCCCCTCTCGGCCCACGGGACTCGTGGCGCTCATGGGATTATTGCCCCGATGACGGCTACACAGCGAGCAGAGGAAACGTGACCGAACTGCGGCTGATGGCCGTCCACGCCCATCCGGACGATGAGGCCAGCAAGGGGGCGGCCACCCTGGCGCGCTATGCCGACGAGGGCCATCGGATTCTGGTGGTCACCCTGACCGGCGGTGAGCGGGGCGACATCCTCAATCCGGCGCTGGATCTTCCCGTCGTTCGAGAGCGCATCGGCGCTGTCCGGCGCGACGAGATGGCAAAAGCTGCCGAGGTTCTGGGTGTCGAGCATCGCTGGCTTGGATTCATCGATTCGGGTCTGCCGGAGGGCGATCCGCTGCCGCCCCTGCCGGAGGGTTGTTTCGCGCTAGTGCCGTTGGCGGAACCGGTGTCCCGGCTTGTTCGGCTGATTCGTGAATTCCGTCCGCACGTGATGACGACCTACGACGAAAATGGCGGTTATCCGCACCCGGATCATATTCGCTGCCACCAGGTTTCAGTCGCCGCATTCGAGGAAGCCGGCGATCCCGCTTTGCATCCGGATGCCGGAGCACCGTGGGAGGTGAGCAAGCTGTACTACAACCACGGCTTCGTCCGGCTACGGATGCAGACGTTGCAGGACGAGTTCGCCGAGAGGGGACTCGAGGGCCCGTTTGCCCGGTGGTTGGAGAACTGGGATCCCGACAACGACGTGCTCGCCGGGCGGGTGACCACCCGGGTGCACTGCGCTGAGCATTTCGTCCGACGTGACGATGCCCTGCGGGCACACGCGACCCAGATCGACCCGGAGGGTTGGTTCTTCGCCACCCCTCTAGAGTGGCAACAACGACTTTGGCCAACCGAGGAGTTTGAACTCGCCCGCTCCCGGGTGCCCGCCGAGTTGCCCGAAGACGACCTGTTCGCCGGAATCGAGTTTTTCGAATGAACTTTGCACTGACCACCCTGCTCGCTGAGGAAAGTCCGAATACCGGACCCGAGTTTGGCGAAGCCAGTCCACTCGGTCTGCTTGTCGTCGTGCTACTTCTCGCCGGCGTTTTCGCCCTGGTGTGGTCGATGAACCGGCACCTCAAGCGGGTGCCGGAGCGCTTTGACATCCCGGAGACCGAAGCCGGCGCCGATACCGAGAACCGGGAGTCGCCACGTGAGTCCGGCAGGTAACGACCTCGCCGGCGCAACAAGTCCCTACTTGCGCCAGCATGCCGGAAACCCGGTTCATTGGCAGCAGTGGACTCCCGAGGTACTGGCCGAGGCGGCTCGTCGTGACACCCCGATCCTGCTGTCGATCGGATACGCCGCCTGCCACTGGTGCCACGTGATGGCGCACGAGTCGTTCGAGGACACTGAAGTCGCTGCCGCCGCGAACGCTGGCTTCGTCTGCATCAAGGTCGACCGCGAGGAACGCCCCGACCTCGACGCCGTCTACATGAACGCCACCGTCGCGATGACCGGACACGGCGGCTGGCCGATGACCTGTTTCCTGACACCGGACGGTCGTCCGTTCTTCTGCGGCACCTACTATCCCAAAGCGCAATTCCTGCAATTGCTGGCAGCGGTCGCCGAGACCTGGTCGGTGCGTCGCGACGAAGTGGAGCAGGCCTCCGACCAGATCGCCGGCGAACTGCGCCGGATGGCGTCGGGACTGCCCGATGGCGGGCCGCAGATCGATTCGCAACTATGCGACCTGGCCGTGGCCTCTGTTTTGCGCGACGAGGACACTACTGCCGGCGGATTCGGTCCGGCGCCGAAGTTCCCGCCTTCGGCGCTACTTGAGGCGTTGCTGCGGACCTATGAGCGCACCCGCTCCCCGGTACCGCTGGGAACTGTTCGGCGTAGCTGTACCGCGATGGCCCGCGGTGGTCTCTACGACCAACTCGGCGGTGGTTTCGCCCGCTACAGCGTTGACGCCAACTGGGTGGTACCGCACTTCGAGAAGATGCTCTACGACAATGCACTGCTGCTGCGGGCCTATGCGCACTGGGCCCGACGCACCGGTGACCCGCTGGCCTGCCGTATCGCCGCCGAGATCGCGGCGTTTATCCTCGCTGAGCTTGCCGAGGGTGACATGTTCACGTCATCGTTGGACGCCGACGCCGCGGGCTCGGAGGGGTCCACCTACGTGTGGACACCCGCGCAACTTCGTGACGTGCTCGGTGAGGACGACGGGATTTGGGCGGCACAGGTTTTCGGAGTCACCGAACGGGGCACCTTCGAGCACGGCGCATCGGTGCTGCAACTGCCCGCCGAAAATGACCCGAGCATGACCGAAGCCGACCGATACCAACGAGTGCGCTCGGCGCTGCTCTCGGCACGGCGGACCCGGCCTCAGCCCCCTCGCGACGACAAGATCGTCACCGCCTGGAACGGTCTGACGATCACATCGCTCGCCGAGGCCGGCACTGCGCTCGGGGATCCGGGGCTGCTCGCTGCGGCCGCCCGCTGCGCCTCGAAGGTGTTAGACCTGCATCTGGTCGACGGCCGGCTCCGGCGCGCGAGCCTGGGCGGCCGGGTGGGGGACAGTGCGGCGATCCTGGAAGACCACGCCGCCCTGGCCACCGGCCTGCTGACGCTGCACCAACTCGACGGCGACGAATCCCGACTAGCCGACGCTGTCGGACTGATCGATCTGGCACTGGAGCGCTTCGCCGACCATTCCCGGCCCGGGCGCTGGTTTGACACCGCTGATGACGCGGAGGCGCTGATGGTCCGTCCCGCCGATCCGATCGACGGTGCGACCCCGTCCGGCGCGTCGTTGATCGCCGAGGCGTTACAGCTGGCGGCGCACCTCGTCGATGCCGGTCGGGCGACCCGCTACCGCGAAGCGGCGGTCGCCACACTGCGGGCGCATTCAGCCCTACTGGAACGAGCGCCGCGCTCAGCCGGCCATTGGCTGGCGGTGGCCGAGGCCGGGGTTCGGGGGCCGTTGCAGGTGGCGGTCGCGACAGCGGGGGCGGACTCGGATCTGCTTGTCACGGCACGCCGGATTGCACCGGGCGGCGCCGTCGTCGTGGGGGGTCCGGTGGACTCGATTCCACTGTTGGAGGGCCGCGACCGGGTGCGTGGAGCCGACGCCGCCTATATCTGCCGAGGCACGGTCTGCGACCTGCCGGTGACGACCGCTGCGGAACTGTCCGTGGCACTCGGGGTGCCCGTGTAGCCTGGCGCCATGGCCAGCGTCGAAGTCATCACCAATGCCGTCAATCGCTACCTGGAACTGGTCGCCAACGGTACCGCCGACGAGATAGCGGGACTCTACGCAGATGACGCGACAGTGGAGGATCCGGTAGGCGGTGGAGAGGTTCACATCGGCCGGCAGGCCATCCACGGCTTCTACAAGAACATCGAGAACATCCCGCGCGCAACGGAATTGCATTCGTTGCGCGTGTGCGGCCACGAAGCGGCGTTCATGTTCTCCATCACGGTAGGTGCTGACGAGGCCAAGATGCGCATCGAACCGATCGATGTGATGGTGTTCAACGCCGAGGGCAAGATCACGACGATGAAGGCTTACTGGTCTCCGACCGACGTCACGCCGCTGAGCCGCTAAAAGACGGCGAACCACATCGCGATGTAGTGACAGATCGCCGCCACTGCGGTGCAGGCGTGGAAGAATTCGTGGTGGCCGAACGTCTCCGGCCACGGGTCCGGCCACTTGAGCGCATAAAACACCCCACCCACGCTGTAGACCACGCCGCCGATGATCAGCAGCACCACCGCCGTCAGGCCGGCACCGTCGGCGATCGGTCCGATGAACCAGACGGCCACCCAGCCCAGTAGCAGGTAGAGCGGAACTCCCACCCACCGCGGAGCGGACGGCCAAAACAGCTTCAGCACGACCCCGGCCAGAGCGCCGCTCCATACGATCCAAAACAGCAGCCAACCGTCACGTTCGGGCAACGCCAACAACGCGAACGGTGTGTAACTGCCGGCGATGAACACGAAGATCATCGAGTGGTCGAGCCGTTTCATCCACTTATGGGTGGTCCCGGACTTCCAGCTCACCCGGTGGTAAGTGCCGCTCACGGCGAACATCCCCACCAGCGTCACCGCGTAGATCAGCGTCGCGACACCGGCGCGGGTCGACGTCAACGACCAGGCGGCCCAGACCAGGGCAGCCCCGGCGATGGTCGCCACGGCGGCGGCATAGACATGAATCCAACCGCGAGCCCGTGGCTTTCCGAGAAATCCGCTGAGCCCGTCGACCACGGCCTCGGGGAAATCCTCGGCCGCGGCGCCGATGGTCGCCGAGGTCTTTGTTGCCGGCGGGAGGGCCTGCGCCCCCGATACCTCCACAGCTCCACAGTAGTCTGGGCAGTCGTGGAGCTCATTCCGCGACGACTCAAGGAGCCGGCCTACCGGCTCTACGAACTGCGCTTGCGTCAGGAACTGGCACTTTCGAAGTCCCAGCTTCCGCGGCACATCGCGGTTTTGTGTGACGGCAACCGCCGATGGGCCCGCGACGCCGGCCACTCCGATGTCAGCTACGGCTACCGGGTCGGTGCGGACAAGATCGCCGAGATGCTTCGCTGGTGTGCCGAGGCCGGCATCGAGATGGCCACGGTGTATCTGCTCTCCACCGAGAATCTCCAGCGTGAGTCCGGCGAACTTCGGTGTCTGATCGAGATCGTCACCGACGTCGTCGAACAGATCTGTGCGCCGGCCAACCGGTGGAGCGTGCGGACCGTCGGCGACCTAGAACTGCTCGGCGAGGAGTCGGCCCGGCGACTGCGCGATGCGGTCGAGGGCACGGTGTCGTCGGCGTCGCAGGCTCGTTTCCACGTCAACGTCGCGGTGGGCTACGGCGGACGCCAAGAGATCGCCGACGCCGTTCGCGCGCTGCTGGGTAAGCAACTCGCCAACGGCGCCACGACCGAGCAGATGATCGAGGCAGTCACTGTCGAGGGCATCTCGGAGAACCTCTACACCTCAGGGCAGCCCGATCCCGATCTGGTGATTCGGACGTCCGGGGAGCAACGGCTGAGCGGATTCCTACTATGGCAGAGCGCCTATTCTGAGATGTGGTTCACCGAGGCGCACTGGCCGGACTTTCGGCGGGTGGACTTCCTGCGCGCATTGCGCGACTACAGTCGCCGTCACCGCCGTTTCGGCGTCTGACCTAACAGGTCAGAGCTTGCGCAAACGCAGGCGGTTGATGGCGTGATCGGCATCTTTGCGTAATACCAGCGTGGCCCTCGGGCGGGTCGGCAAGATGTTCTCGATCAGGTTGGGCCGGTTGATCGTTCGCCAGATGTCTCGGGCGGCGCTGGCCGCCTGCTGATCGGTCAGGCCTGAATAATGATGAAAATGCGACGCCGGATCGGCGAAAGCTCCGACCCGCATTGCCAGGAAGCGTTCGACATACCACTGCTCGATGTCCTCGACTCGGGCGTCGACGTAGACCGAGAAGTCGAACAGGTCCGAGACCATCAGCCGTGCGCCGGTCTGCAGTACGTTGAGCCCCTCGAGGATGAGGATGTCCGGATGGGCGACCACATGTCGATCGTCGGTGACGACGTCGTAGATAAGATGGGAGTAGACCGGTGCGCAAACCTGGTCCGATCCCGATTTCACCGACGTGACGAATCGCATCAGGGCGCGGCGGTCGTAACTTTCTGGAAAGCCTTTGCGATGCATCAGGTTTCGCCGGGCGAGCTCGGCATTGGAGTACAGGAAACCATCGGTGGTAACCAGGTCCACGCGGGGATGGTCTTCCCAACGAGACAGCAGCGCCTGCAGGACGCGTGCGGTCGTTGACTTCCCGACCGCGACGCTGCCGGCGACACCGATCACGAACGGCACCGGCCGGGTGAGACCGTGGGTGGGTTCGCCGAGGAATTCCGAGGTTGCGGCGAACAAACCCTGCCGGGCGGCCACCTGAAGATGGATCAGCCGGGCCAGTGGCAGGTAGACCTCCTCGACCTCAAGTAGGTCGATCTGTTCACCGATCCCGCGCAGACCGAGGAGCTCGTCCTCGGTGAGCTTGAGCGGGGTCGACATGCGCAGCGCCCGCCACGCAGCCCGGTCAAACTCCACGTAGGGGCTGGGTTCGCTCAGCCGCGCCATAGGCCAAGTGTTGCAGTTAGCGTGAGTGCCATGGAGCCCGACCACCTTGTTCGTCAATACCTCTTGCTCGGCCTGCGGTTCGATCGCATCGAGGAAGGCTACGTGGACTCTTTCACCGGTGATCCGCGGTTGCGCCGCCAGGTGGCCGATGAGGCGGCCCCGGAGCCGGCCGAGCTGGTGGCCGGGGCGCAACGGTTGCTGGACGCGATTCCGCAGGTGCCACGGACGTCGAGCGGTCACGGCGCCTTCACCGAGCAGCGTGCCGAGTTCATCGCAGCCCACCTACGCGCCCTGGCCTGCGCGGCGCGCCGGTTCGCCGGGGAGAACATCGGATTCGTTGACGAGGTGCGCCACTACTTCGATGTCGAGATCAGCCGCGGCGATCCGGATCGCTACCGCGCCGCCCATGGGCGCCTCGACGAGGCACTCGGCGGCAGCGGCCCGCTGGCCGATCGGATGGCGGCCCATCGCCGGGCCGAAGAGATCCCGCCGCACCGTCTTGAGGACGCTGTTCACGCTTTTTCCAGCGCGCTGCGCGACATCGTGCGCCGCACCTATCCGTTGCCGGACACTGAGACGGTGCTCTACGACGTGGTGACCGACAAGCCCTGGTCAGGTTTCAACTACTACGAGGGTGACTACCGCTCACGGGTCGCGATCAACGCCGATCTTAAGCAGCAGATGGCCCACCTGCCACGACTGGTGGCCCATGAGTCCTATCCCGGCCATCACACCGAACACTGCCGAAAGGAGGCCGGGTTGGTAGCCGGCCTGGGACAGGGTGAGCAGACGATCTTCCTGGTGAACACCCCGCAGTGTCTGATGGCGGAGGGACTGGCGGATCTTGCCCTGCACGCTGCCGTCGGCCCGAACTGGGGCACCTGGGCCTCAGAGATCTACGCCGACCTCGGGCTGCACTTCGACGGCGAACGGGCCGAGGCGCTCACGGAGGCGTCCGCGGCACTGGCCGATGTCCGCCAGGATGCGGCACTGATGCTGCACGACGAGCACCGCGACGTCGACGACGTCGCGGCCTTTCTGCAGCGCTGGTTGCTGGTCGACGACACCAGGGCCCGACAATCGCTGAAGTTCCTCTCCTCCCCGCTGTGGCGGGCCTACACCAGCACCTACGTCGAGGGCTATCGGCTGCTGCGGTCCTGGCTGGATGCTCCAGCGCCCGAAGGAGGTACCCCCGGGTCGGCCAGCGTGCGCCGAACCGAGCGTTTCGGCAGGCTGCTTGACGAGCCCCTGCTCCCGTCGTCGCTGCGTGCCGAGGCAGTCGGGCGCGCGGGTGCCGACTAGGCTCTCAGCCATGACCACCGACGCCATTTCGACCGCCGCGGCCGCCCCGGGGGCCGACTACGCAGCGACCGCAGGTGAGGCCTACCGGGCCGCGCTGAGTGTCATCGCCTCCGTCGAGCCACGCATCGCCGCGGCTACCCGCAAAGAGCTTGCTGATCAACGTGATTCGCTCAAACTGATCGCCAGCGAAAACTACGCCTCGCCGGCGGTTCTCCTGACCGCGGGGACCTGGCTGTCGGATAAGTACGCTGAGGGCACCGTCGGGCACCGTTTTTACGCCGGGTGCCAGAACGTCGACGAAATCGAATCCATCGCCGCCGAGCACGCCCGGGAACTATTCGGCGCCCCGTATGCCTACGTCCAGCCGCACTCCGGAATCGACGCCAACCTGGTCGCGTTCTGGGCCATCCTGGCGACCCGGATCGAGGCGCCCGCACTCACCGAGGTGGGAGTCAAGAACGTCAACGACCTCTCCGAGGCGGAGTGGGAGCGGCTGCGGGCAAAATTGGGCAGCCAGCGGTTGATGGGGATGTCACTGGAAGCCGGCGGGCACCTCACGCATGGATTCCGCCCCAACATCTCCGGGAAAATGTTCCACCAGCGCAGCTACGGCACCGACCCGGCGACCGGATTGATCGACTACGACGCCGTTGCCGCGGCGGCCCGGGAGTTCAAGCCACTGATCTTGGTCGCCGGTTACTCGGCCTACCCGCGTCGGGTCAACTTCGCCACGATGCGCGAGATCGCCGACGAGGTCGGCGCCACCCTGATGGTCGACATGGCCCATTTCTCCGGTCTGGTCGCGGGCAAGGTATTCACCGGCGACGAGGACCCGGTGCCGCACGCGCACATCATCACTACCACGACGCACAAGTCGCTGCGCGGGCCCCGTGGCGGACTGGTGTTGGCCACCGCCGAGTACTCCGATGCCGTCGACAAGGGCTGCCCGATGGTTCTCGGCGGACCGCTGTCCCACGTCATGGCGGCCAAGGCGGTCGCCTTCGCCGAGGCCCGGCAGCCGTCGTTTAGGGCTTATGCCCAACGGGTGGCCGACAACGCCAAGGCATTCGCCGACGGCCTGATGCGCCGCGGCGCTCATCTGGTCACCGGCGGCACCGACAACCACATCGTGCTGCTCGATGTGCAGTCCTACGGTCTGACCGGCCGTCAGGCCGAATCCGCCCTGCTTGACGCCGGCATCGTCACCAACCGCAACTCCATCCCGGCCGACCCGAACGGGCCGTGGTACACCAGCGGAATCCGCTTCGGGACCTCGGCACTGACCACCCGGGGATTCAGGGAGGCCGAGTTCGACCGGGTCGCCGAACTCGTCGTTGAGGTGCTCTCCAACACTGAGCCCAATGGCACTTCGAAAGCCAAGTACACGCTGGTGGACAGTACCGCCGACTGGGTGCGCGCCGCCTCCGCGGAACTGCTGGAGGCCAATCCGCTCTACCCGGGCCTGACTCTGTGACGAACGAAACGCCGGGGTCGGCCGGGGTTTTTTGACAACCGTTAACATCGGTTACAGTTACTTCATGGCACAGGCACCTGTCGCAAATGCGCTGACCCTCGAGTTGGAGCCGATCGTCGCCGACAACCTGGCCCGCCACCTGGAGACCGCCGACGAGTGGTACGCGCACGACTACGTTCCCTTCGACGAGGGCGCGAACTTCGGGTTCCTCGGCGGGCAGGACTGGGATCCCGCCCAGGTGAGACTGCCCCGTGAGGTGGTGAACGCCCTCGAGGTCATGCTCATCACCAAGGACAATCTCGCCGGCTACCACCGTGAACTCGTCGAGCACTTCATCCTGGCCGACAAGTGGGGTCGGTGGCTGGGTCGTTGGACCGCCGAGGAGAACCTGCATGCCATCGCGTTGCGGGATTATCTGGTCGTGACCCGGAATTTCGATCCGGTCGCCGACGAGACGGTCCGGGTCGCGCACGTGATGCGCGGTTACCGTGCCGACTCCTACAGCCAGTTCGAGACGCTCGCGTTCATGGCGCTCTACGAACGTGCGCACGGGGTGTTCCTCCGTAACCTCGAGGCCAGGATCACCGAAGGGGTGCTCGCCGAGCTCGTCGGCAGGATCGCCGCCGACGAGGAGCGCCACGCGGAGTTCTTCCACAACCTGGTTGCGCACTGCCTCGAGAACCATCCAGACCAGACCATCGGGGCGATCGTCCGCCGGGCCGCTGGACTCGGGGTCGTTGGCGGCGACATCGTCGAGTATCAGGACAAACTGCGCGTCATCGCCGAAGCCGGCATCTTCGATTGGGACGCGGCCCGCGGCGTGCTGTCCGATGCCATCGTCGCCTGGGGCCTCACCGCGAATCCGCAACTCGAGAAATTCGTCCGCGCTTAATCCGTTGGCGGCGCGCCGCGCAACACCGCGACGACGCGTCGGGGTAGCGTCGGCCCCGATGGCCGGTAAGGCCAGTGGCCAGTGAGCCCAAAGGAGCGCCTGTGACCGATCCGCACTCGCCCATCAGGACGTATGTGCTCGACACTTCAGTCCTGTTATCCGATCCCTGGGCGTGTACGCGGTTCGCCGAACACGAGGTGGTCGTACCGCTGGTGGTGATCAGCGAACTCGAAGCCAAGCGGCATCATCACGAGCTCGGCTGGTTCGCCCGCCAGGCGCTGCGACTCCTTGACGACCTGCGGCTCGAGCACGGCAGACTTGACCAGCACATCCCGATCGGGACGCAGGGCGGCACCCTGCACGTCGAGCTCAATCACAGCGATCCGACGGTATTGCCCGCCGGCTTCCGTACCGATACCAACGACGCCAGGATTCTTACCTGCGCGGCCAACCTGGCCGCCGAGGGCAAGCGGGTGACGTTGGTCAGCAAGGACATTCCGTTGCGGGTCAAGGCCGGCGCGGTGGGACTGGCGGCTGACGAATACCACGCCCAGGATGTGATCACCTCCGGTTGGACCGGCATGAGCGAACTTGACGTCTCGTCGGAGGAAATCGATTCGCTGTTTGCCGAGGGCGAGATCGACCTTGCTGGCGCACGGGACCTGCCCTGCCACACCGGAATTCGGCTACTCGGCGGCAGCTCGCACGCTCTGGGCCGGGTAAACCCGGACAAGCGGGTCCAACTGGTTCGCGGCGACCGGGAGGTGTTTGGGCTGCGCGGCAGATCCGCCGAACAGCGCGTCGCACTGGACCTCCTGCTTGACGAGTCGGTTGGCATTGTCTCCCTCGGTGGTAAGGCAGGCACCGGGAAGTCGGCGCTGGCACTGTGCGCGGGTCTGGAGGCGGTGCTGGAGCGCCGCACCCAGCGCAAGGTCGTGGTTTTCCGCCCGCTCTACGCCGTCGGTGGCCAGGAGCTCGGCTACCTGCCGGGCAGCGAGAGCGAGAAGATGGGTCCGTGGGCGCAGGCCGTGTTCGACACCCTCGAAGGCCTCGCCAGCCCCGCGGTGCTGGAGGAGGTGCTCTCCCGCGGCATGCTGGAGGTACTGCCACTGACGCACATCCGTGGGCGGTCGTTGCATGACTCCTTCGTGATTGTCGATGAGGCGCAGTCACTGGAGCGCAACGTGCTGTTGACCGTGTTGTCCCGGTTGGGTGCCGGATCGCGGGTGGTGCTGACCCACGACGTCGCCCAGCGCGACAACCTTCGGGTTGGCCGCCACGACGGAGTTGCCGCAGTCATCGAGAAACTCAAGGGCCACCCGCTGTTTGGCCACATCACCTTGACCCGCAGTGAGCGGTCGCCGATCGCCGCGCTGGTCACTGAGATGCTCGAAGAGATCAGCCCCGACGCCTTGCCGTGACGGGCCGGTCCTGAAAGGTAAACTCCGGCGGTGTTGCGTCGACTTCTCGCCTCGGCTCTGGTGGCCTCGGGTCCGGTGGTCTTCGCTCTGACCGGTTGCGGCGGGGAATCCGACCGCGAAAACCGGGCGGTCGATTGCACGGCCGTCACATGTGTCGCCCTGACCTTCGATGACGGCCCGACCCCGTACACCGATCGACTGCTGAAGGTACTCGACGACGCCGACGCGAAAGCCACCTTCTTCGTCATCGGCAACAAGGTGGCCGCCAACCCGGCGGGCGCAAGGCGAATCTCTGAGGCCGGCATGGAGATCGGCAATCACACCTGGGAACACCCGAATATGACCACGATCCCCGCGGCCGAGGTACCCCCGCAATTCTCCAGGGCCAACGAGGCCATTGCCGCCGCCACCGGCCAGACGCCAACAATTTGGCGCCCCCCGGGCGGACTCACCAACGATGCGGTCAACGCCGTTGCGGCCCGGGACGGCCTGGCCGGCATTCTCTGGGACGTCATCCCCTTCGACTGGATCAACGACTCGGACACCGCCGCCACCCGGTACATGCTGATGACCCAGATCAAGCCCGGCTCGGTGGTGCTGCTGCATGACAGCTACTCATCGACGGTCGACCTGGTCTCTCAATTCATTCCGGTGCTCAAGGCCAACGGTTATCACCTGGTTACGGTGAGCGAACTGCTTGGCTCCCGCGCGCCGGGCAGCGTCTATGGCGGCCGGGAAAACGGCCCGCCGACCAACACGTTGACCGACATCGGGGCCGAGCGGATCCCGGCCCTGCCGGCCACGCCGTCTCCGGCTCCGATGCCGAACTTCCCGATCACGGACATCCCCGGCGCCAATTCCGGTGGTCCGACCAACGGCGTTTAGCCCCCATACCGTGCACAGCGAAACCCCACTTGTCCTCACCGCGCTGGTGTTCGGCTACGCGTTGGTGTCGGGTCTTATCAAGCGGTGGTACCTGGCGCCGGCGTTGATCTTCGTCCTGCTCGGCATGGCTTTGGGCCCATTCGGCCTGAACCTGCTTGACGCCGGCCCGGGCACCGAGGGCTATACGGTGCTCGCACAGGTGGCGCTGACGGTGATCCTGTTCGTTCAGGCATCCCGGCTCGATATCGGCCGAGTGATGCGCCGTGGGCTGCTGAGCTTCCGGCTGATCGTCATCGGCATTCCGCTTACGTTGATGCTCGGGGCGCTGACCGCGGCGCTGTTGTTGCCGGTTCTGCCGTGGTGGGAAGCGGTGTGCTTGGCCGCGGTCGTCGCCCCGACCGAAGTCGCCCTCATCGAGACACTCATCGACGACGAACGGGTGCCCGATCGGGTTCGAAACGCCCTATCGGTGGAAAGCGGGTTTTCCGACGGGATCGCGCTGGCCACACTGCTGGCCGCGGTGGCGTTGGCCTCGGCCCGGGTTGATCCGCATCCCGCCGACTGGCTGTGGTTCGCCTTTCGCACCGAGGTGGTATCGCTGTTCATGGGGGTTTCTGTCGGACTGGCCGGGGGCCTGCTCGTCGTCTGGTCACGGCGCCGCGGCTGGCTCAATGACATCTGGGCCCAGTTGGCCACCTTGGCGATCGCTCTCATCTGCTTTGAAGTCGGGGAGGGTGTGCGTGCCAGTGGCTTCGTCGCCGCATTCACCGGCGGACTGGCCTTCGCCTTCGTCACGATCCGCGGAACCGCGGTGTCCGATGGCGGTGAAACCGCGGTGTCCGATGGCGGTGCAACCGCGGTACCCAATCAGGTTTCGGATGCCTCCGCCCAGCTACTGGAGTTGATGGTGTTCGCCATGTTCGGCGCCTTCGCGGTGATCGACGGCTGGCGGAACGTGAGCTGGCGGGTGGTGGCGTTCTCGATCGTCGCGGTCTTCGCCGTCCGGATGGTGGCAGTCCTTGTCGCGCTGGTTCGAACCGATCTCCCGCTCTACAGCCGGGCCTTCATCGGTTGGTTCGGCCTGCGCGGCATCGGAACACTGGTGCTGGGCCTGCTGGTGATCAACCGCGGCGAGATCCAGCACACCGACATCATCGCCCAAACCGTGGTCGTCACGGTGACGCTGAGCCTGGTGCTGCACAGCGTCACCTCGTCGATAGCGATCCGCGGCTACCGCAACGGCGATCGTTAGCTTCCGTCGCGGACCTTCGCCATCGCCAACACGTCGAGCCGACGGTCGAGTTCCTCCTCGGAGAGTTTGTCGCCGATCAAGCCTCGGTCGATGACAGTCTGCCGAATCGTCTTGTTCTCCTTGAGGGCTTGCTTGGCCACCGCAGCGGCTTCCTCGTAACCGATCGCCGAGTTCAGCGGAGTGACTATCGAGGGCGAGGACTCGGCCAGGCGCCGAAGCCGGTCCTCGTCGGCGACCAGGCCGTCGACGCACCGTACCGCCAACAGTCGTGACACGTTGGTCAGCAGGGTGAACGACTCGAGCAGGTTTCTAGCCATCATCGGGATGTAGACATTTAGTTCGAAGGCGCCATTGCCACCGCCCCAGGTGATCGCCGCATCGTTGCCGATGACCTGGGCCGCGACCTGGGTGACGGCCTCCGGGATCACCGGGTTGACCTTGCCGGGCATGATCGAAGAACCTGGTTGCAGATCCGGCAGGTGCAGTTCGCCCAGTCCGGTCAGCGGACCCGAACCCATCCATCGGATGTCATTGGCGATCTTGGTCAGTGACACCGCGATGGTCTTGAGCGCGCCGGAGGCCTCGACCAGTCCATCGCGGGCCGCCTGGGCCTCGAAGGAATTCTTGGCCGTCCGCAATTCGGCCAGCCCGGTCTGATCGACGAGAACCTCGACCACCTTCGCGCCGAACCCCTCGGGTGCATTGAGGCCGGTGCCGACGGCCGTGCCGCCGATGGCCAATTCGCCGAGGCGAGGCAAGGTGGCCCGAACCCGTTCGATGCCGGCCTCGACCTGGCGGGCATAACCGCCGAACTCCTGGCCGAGCGTTACCGGCACGGCGTCCATCAGATGGGTGCGGCCACTCTTCACAACAATACGCCACTGGCGGGCCTTGTCACTGAGCGACTGATGAAGGATCTCAAGCGCCGGAATGAGTTGCCGCACTGCGGCTTCGGTCGCCGCGATGTGGGTGGCGGTCGGGAAGGTGTCGTTGGACGACTGCGACATGTTGACATCGTCGTTGGGGTGCACCGCGACCCCGTCGCGCGCGCAGATCGACGCGATCACCTCGTTGGCATTCATATTGGAACTGGTACCCGAGCCGGTCTGGAACACGTCGATCGGAAACTGATCGTCGTGCATGCCATCGGCGATCTCACCCGCAGCGGCGATGATCGCATCAGCCTTCTCGGCCGCAAGCCTGCCGAGGTCCTTGTTGACCTGAGCGCACGCCGCTTTCAGCAGACCGAGTGCCCGAATCTGGTTGCGTTCCAGTCCTCGGAACGAAATCGGGAAGTTCTCCACGGCGCGCTGGGTCTGAGCCTGCCACAGGGCGTGAACCGGGACCCGGACCTCGCCCATGGTGTCGTGCTCGATTCGGTACTCGCCTTCAGTGCTCATGTATTCCTTCTGTCGTTCGGAACGGAAGTCGTTGTCAGGGAAGCGGGTAGGCGGCAGTGGAGTCCCCGGTGAAGTCCACCGCAGAGTATTCGTTGAGCTTCGAGAGTCGGTGGTAGGCCTCGATGGTCCGGACGGTTCCGGACTTCGATCGCATGACGATCGACTGGGTTGTGCAACCACCACCGAAGAAGCGGACGCCCTTGAGCAGGTCGCCGTCGGTGACCCCGGTTGCGCAGAAGAAAACGTTCTCACCGGAGACCAGATCGTTGGTATCGAGTACCCGGTCCAGGTCGTGGCCGCGGTCGATCGCCTGCTGCCGTTCGGCGTCATCGGTCGGTGCGAGTTGCGCCTGAATGGCCCCGCCCATGCAACGGATCGCGGCCGCGGTGATGATGCCCTCGGGCGTGCCGCCGATGCCGACGAGCATGTCGGTGCCCGATGCGGGCCGACAGGCCGATATCGCCCCGGCGACGTCGCCATCGGTGATCAGTCGGATACGGGCCCCTGCGTCGCGGACGTCAGCGATCAACTGGTGGTGACGCGGACGGTCCAGGATGCACACGGTCAAGTCCGGGACGCTGGAATTCTTTGCCTTGGCGACTCGGCGGAGGTTCTCGCCGATCGGCGCAGTGATGTCGATCACGTCAATGGCGTCCGGGCCGACGGCGATTTTATTCATGTAGAACACTGCGGACGGGTCGAACATCGCGCCGCGTTCGGCCACCGCAAGCACCGAGATTGCGTTGGGCATGCCCTTGCTCATCAGTGTTGTGCCATCGACGGGATCGACGGCGAAGTCGCAGTCGGGCCCGTCACCGTTGCCGACCTCCTCGCCGTTGTAGAGCATCGGGGCGTTGTCCTTTTCGCCCTCGCCGATGACGACGACTCCGCGCATCGACACGGTGTTGACCAACTGACGCATCGCATCGACGGCGGCTCCGTCGCCGCCCTCCTTGTCGCCGCGCCCGACCCAGCGCCCAGCAGCCATCGCGCCGGCCTCGGTGACCCGAACCAACTCCAGGGCGAGGTTGCGGTCGGGGGGTTCGCGGCGGCGGACTTCAGGCATGCGCAGATTGTCCCAGAGCCGGGTCGTTCGTCCCGACCTGGGATACTGGTAACCGTGACAGAACCGCCGCAGCCGCAACCCGACATCGTCGGCCCGCGTTCACCCGCTTCCGCCCCCGCCGGCGGCCCGGCTCGGGAGTCTGATTTCGCCGGCGGCCCGGCTCGGGAGTCTGATTTCGCCGGCGGCCCGGCTCGGGAGTCTGATTTCGCCGGCGGCCCGGCTCCGAAGCCGGCGAAGCCACGGCTGCTGCAGGACGGCCGCGACATGTTCTGGTCGCTGGCGCCGCTGGTGCTTGCCTGCGTGGTGCTGGCCGGGTTGGTGGGGATGTGCTCATTTCGCCCCAACGGGCCCGCCGACGGCATGATCCCGACCTACGACGCGGCGGCGGCACTGCAGGATGATGCGAATGCGCTGAAGTTCCCGATCCGGCTGCCTGCGCTGCCCGAAGGGTGGCAATCGAATTCGGGCACCCGCTCCGGCATAGAGGCCGGTCGTACCGATCCGGCAACCGGTGGACGTCAGCGTGCCATCGTCGCCCGGGTTGGCTACATCGCCCCGTCCAAGATGTATGTCAGCCTCAGTCAGAGTGACGCCGACGAGACCGCGCTGGTTCAGTCGATCGACAAATTCGTCTACCCCAGCGGAGTGCAAGACCTGAACGGTGTGAAATGGATCGTCTACGAGGGCGGCGAAGACACCGAGCCGGTGTGGACCACTCGGTTGAACGCGGCGGGAGGTCCCGTACAACTGGCCATCACCGGTGCGGGCACCGTAGACGAATTTCGCACGCTGGCGATCGCAACCCAGACCCAACCCCCGCTGATCGCTAACCGATAGGAAACCACCATGACCGGACCCGAAGCAGATCTCACCGGCTGGGCGTGCGAGCCATTCAGCGCAGCCGGATTCACCCACGACGTGTACCGGAAGGGCTCCGGTCCCGGCGTAGTCCTGATTCCCGAGATGCCCGGTGTGCATCCCGGCGTGCTCGCATTGGGAAACTATCTGGTGGACAACGGCTTCACCGTGGTTATCCCGTCGCTCTACGGCACCCCGGGCGCTCCGGCGGTGCGCGCTGGAATGGTGCCGGTGTTGTTGCGCGGGTGCGTGGCGAAGGAGTTCGCGGCGTTGGCGACCAACCGGGAACGCCCGGTGGCCAACTATCTGCGTGCGCTGGCGCGTGAAACCAACGCCACGACTCCGGGCAAGGGGGTGGGTGTCATCGGGCAGTGCTTCTCAGGTGGCTTCGCGCTGGCTGCCGCGGTGGACGACAGCGTCCTGGCCCCGGTGCTCAGCCAGCCGTCGGTACCCCTGGCATTGACGTCGAGACAGAAGCGCGATCCGGGTGTTTCGGAGCGGGAGATGAAGGTCATCGAGAAGCGCGCCGCAGAGGAGGGCCTCTGCGCGCTGGGCCTTCGATTCAGCGGTGACCCGATGGCACCCGGGGAGCGGTTCCGAACACTCAAGGGTCGACTCGGGGACGCGTTCGAGGTCATCGAGATCGACTCCTCGCCCGGCAACGCCGGCGGATTCGGCCGGATGGCGCACTCGGTACTGACCCTTGAGGTCCGCGAGACCGAAGGCCAACCGGCCTACATGGCTCGCCGGCGGGTAGCGGAATTCCTCAAAGAACGGCTGGGTTAGACACCGTCACCACCGGGGGAACAGCCGCTTCGGCCGTCGGTGCCGGGGCGTTCGTTTTTTTGCGCTTGAACCACTTCCGGCGCTTGTGCTCTTCGGGCGCCTGTTCGGTATCCATTTCGACGCCCTTGTAGACCTCGAGGTAGACCGAGATCGTGGTGACGATCATGATCATCAGCACCGGGCCCAGCACGATGCCGAAGAACCCGAACATAGCGATTCCGGAGAACACCGACAGCAGCATCAGGGCCGAATCCAGTTTCGCCTCCTTCGGCACCAGGATTGGGCGCAGGAAGTTGTCGATGTTGGTGATACCGATCAGGTGGAACAGAATGACGAATGCTCCGCCGGCGACGTTGCCGAAGATCATCATTCCGATCCCGACCGGAATCGTCACGATGCCGCTACCCAGCGGAATCAGCGACAGTGCGATCAGGAAGATCGCGATGATGAAGAAGGCATCGTGGAAGCCGGCGATGTAAATCGACAACGCGCCCAACAGACCCTGAATGGTCGCAATAATGAACTGGCCCCGGACAGCCCCGCGGACCATGGCGCCCATTTTGGCCAGATACAGGTCGGTCACCTCGACGCCGAGGGGGTTGAGTCGGCGGACCAGCATGAGCACTTCGGCCCGATTGGATAACAGCGAAATCAGCACGTAGATAAAGATGATCGCCGCGGTGATGAAGCCGATGGCTCCGCCGGCCGCGCCCTGAAGCGTCCGAAGAAGCCATTCGCCGACATTCTGCGCGGCGCTGACCACGGGCGTGCGCAGTGAGTCCGGGGTGATCGGGGGGGTCTCAAACGGGAGCCTGCTCAACAAACTATTGACTAGGGCGACACCGCGGTCGCCGAGGGCGTTGAGGTCGGCGGTTTTCGCCCAGGCAGCAAGGCTGGTCAACATTCGCGAGACCTGAAAAGTCGCGACGGTGACGAGCAGACTCAGTGGTATCACCACGGTGCCCAGCGCGGCCAGGACAGTCAACGTGGTGGACAGACCGGCGTTCAACCGGGTGCGGAGGCGGTTGTAGACCGGGGTGAATAAGTAAGCCACGATGGCCGCGATCACCACCAGGATCAGGTAGCGCCGCAGGAAGTAGGCGCCGAACAGCAGTGCGACCGCGGTGGCAACCCCGAGCGCTCGCTTCTGGTTCAGCGTGAACTCCGTCTTCATATCCGTGCACCCTAACCCGGTCGGTCGACTGTCTCGCCGTCTTGGGGTCCGCTCGGCGGGCTATGTCCCATCAGCTTCGTCAGATGCTGATGAATGTTCGGGTAGCGCTTGAGGTGCGCCCCGCCGTTGAGGTCGAGGACCTCCCCGGTCAGCCAGGACGCCTGTGGCGAGCACAGGAACGCCACGGCGGCGGCAATGTCCTCCGGGGTACCGGCGCGGCCCAGGGCGGTGTTCTCGACATAGTCTTCGACGACGCCGGGTATGACCGCCGCGCCCTCGGTCAGCGGGGTATGGACGAATCCCGGCGCGACGGCATTGACCCGCACCCCGTGCGGGCCGAGTTCCAAAGCGGCGACCTGCGTGAGCATCGACAGTCCAGCTTTGGCCGCGCAATAGGCGCTCATGCCGATCGCGGGTTGGCGGGCATTGAGCGAAGTGAGCGAAACCAGCGCCGCACCGGGGGAGAAGTGCCGCCCGGCGTGCTTGATAACCAGGAAACCGCCGGTGAGACATACATCGACGACCGACCGGAACTGCTCGGCATCAAGTTCGGTAATCAGTCCGAACCCGCTGAAGCCGGCGCAATTGACCACGACGTGCAGGCTGCCCTCGCGGGCCACCACGCCGTCGAAAAGCGCTGCGACACTGACCTCGTCGGTCACCTCGACAGGGGCCCAGGCGTGTGGCTCGCCGAGTTCGGCCGCGCACTTCGCGGCGCCGTCGGTGTTGCGGTCAGCGATCGTCACCCGACAGCCTTCGGCGGCCAACGTCCGCGCGGTGGCAAGGCCGATCCCCGAGGCGCCGCCGATCACGACGGCGATGCGACCTTCGACCATCGGGATCCTCTCGCAGTCAGGGGTGTTCCGAGGGCTCATCTTGCCCGACAATTAGGTCTGCGGCCCGGATCGGGGTAGCGGTTTCTGTCAGTCCGAGCTTTTATTATTCGAACATGGGTTCGATTTTAGAAGCGGTGGATGCCCTTGAGCGGGCGCTCGATGTGCTGGGGGCCGCTGATTGGACTCAGGTGGGCGATGGTGAGCGGGTGGGTCTGTTGGATCGGTGGGAGACGTGTGTTCGTCGTCAGCGTGCGGTGGCGCACGCGGTGATTCATGGTCTTGATGCGGCGGAGTTGGGGGCGCCGGTGGCGGTGGTGGTGGCCGATGTGTTGCGGATCAGTCGCAGTGAGGCGCGCCGTC
>Ga0210003_1000109_pt1 | contig 69373 bp, 63 predicted proteins | sample LantaG_FD_182804 | JGI IMG/M metagenome (GOLD analysis project Ga0210003, IMG submission 182804) | Deep subsurface microbial communities from Baltic Sea to uncover new lineages of life (NeLLi) - Landsort_02402 metaG (SPAdes) (version 2) | ecosystem: Environmental > Aquatic > Marine > Oceanic >... | reverse complement strand
GAGCAGGGTGACATTCGTCCCAAGTCAAAAATTGACACGGCCTTTAGAGTCTGCACCTGCTCCCATTTCGTCTCTATTATATGAAAAATAAATATTTTTTTCATATAATAAGTCTTAACATATGCGGCTTTTGAAGTATTGATTTTTTGAGAAAAGAAAGGCTAACAGTGCTTGAAATCTTGAAAAGTTTTTGAAATTTTAAACTTGACACAATTTAGAAGTGACGAGTAACAAGTAAAAAGGTAAAAGTAAAAAGGAAAAAGTGAAGAGGAAAAAGTAGAAAGTGTTAAGTTTTGAGTTAAGAAAAGAAATTGATACGCTATCAGCTTTCAGCAATCAGCAAAAAAAGTAAATTGTGGTTAGTGCAAAGGGGATCTGTTCTTGATTCTTGAATTTGTTTGATCTATAATTGAGATATGGCACGTCCCCTTAGAATAGAATATCCCAGACGCTGTATCATATCACATCCAGACGTAATGCCCGGATTGATATTTTTTATGATAAAAAAGATAGAGAGTTTTTTCTTGAATTATTAGAGGATTTACATACCCATTTCGGATTCTTAATCTATGCCTATTGCTTAATGAGCAAGCACTACCATTTATTGATTGAAACTCCTCGCGCCAACCTGGTTGATGGCATGAGGAGACTTAATGGTTTGTACACTCAACGGTTTAATAAAAGACATAAACGTATTGGTCATCTTTTCCAGGGACGTTACAAGGCTTTTGTTATCGAAAAGGAGAGTTATTTACTGGAAGTATGTCGGTATATTGTTTTAAATCCTTTACAGGCTGGATTGGTGAAACATATTGGGGAATGGCAGTGGTCATCCTATCGTTCCACAGCCGGTTTGGAGCCGGAAAAGGATTTTTTGACCATAGATTCTTTACTCTCCTTATTTTCCGAAAAAAAAATGACAGCTCGCAAACAATATGTTCAATTTGTTAAATCCAGCTTACAAATGGATAATCCGCTGCTAAATGCCCATGGAGGCATTATACTGGGATCAGATAAATTTGCCCGAAAGATAATGAAACGAGTTAGAAATGAAAATTTTGAGGAAGTCATAAAGAAAGAGAGAATATCCTTTTTGCGTGATCGACAAATCTCTTATAAGAGGGGGATGTTCAACTTTCTAGGTATGCTTGGGTCAATCGCCTAAAATTAACGTTTATATCTTCCTACTCCTCCTCCTGTAGCAATCCATATGTCACCTTTTGAATCTTCAATAACAGAAAGAACCCGCTTTCCAGGCAAACCGTCTTCAATTGTATACCGAGTCCATTCCTTCCTGTCGTAATAAAGCAATCCACTACCTGTAGCCAAATATACATTGCCATCCCTATCTTCTTCGAATTCGTAAAAGTGATTGGCATAGAACCCCCCTTTCTTGTAATACTTCTTCCATTTGACACCATCATATAAATAAATACCACGTGTATAACTGTTACACCAGATGTTGTCTTTACTATCGATTTCCATTTTAATAAGCTTACAGGCTGGTGCTCCTTCTTCCTGTGTGAAGGATATCCACTTCTCCCCATCATATTTGAGCACCGCAGATTTATGGCCTAGATTGGAAAAAATTGAAATCAGCCCCCACTCTTTTGAATGTCCTCCTAAAGCCGCCCATATGTTTCCTTTGCTGTCCATTTTCAACAAAATGACATCATTTGTTGGCAATATATTATCTTTTTTGGTAAAACTTCTCCAATTTTTACCATCGAACCGGAAAACACCTCCATGAGTTGCAAACCAAATATTACCTTTTTTATCCTCCAGGATTGCAGAAACAGTCTTTGAGGTGGCTCCATTTTCTTTATTATACGTTTTCCAATTTTTGCCATCATAGCAAGAAATGCCATTTTTAGTCCCAACCCATAGATTCCCTTTGCTGTCTTCAAAAATTACAGTAATTGAATTGCTTGCAAGCTCTTTCTTCTTCGTGTATCTGATAAAATTATCAGCGTCTTTATATTTATAAAGACCCCAAGAACCAAGCCAGATATTTTTAATACTATCTTCAAAGATTGTTTTAACGTAAATTCTTGGTCCCTTAATCATTCTTGTCCCATCATATTTGCTAAACCTTAATTTACTGCCAAAAAACCAGACATTCCCCTGGCTATCAGCCATATGTGTTTCTATTATATTGCTTATTAGGCCATCCTTTTTTTTAAAATTTGTCCATGTAGCACCATCAAATTTGCTGACGCCCCTGTTCCAACTTATACACCAGATATTGCCTTTGGAATCTTCAAAAACGGATTTGAATTTATTGGAAACCAAACCATCCTTAAATGCGAACTTTTCCCAGTTTTTTTTAGACGGTCCACTACTAAAGCCAGAAATAAAACAAATAAAGAGGATAAAAAATAAAATATAAATTTTTTTAATCATAAACACCTCCTTCAAAGATATACATTTATTTTATAACACAAATATATTTTTATTTCAACAGTATGAGGGATTTCAAGAGCTCATGCATTACTATATAAAGGGTGATCAATGAGAACAAAGGGGGTCATCCATTAGAAATTAATGGGATTGGAGCTGGGAAATGAAAAAATGGGAAGATGCCAGAATTTTTTTTATTGAAATGAATTGATATTAGGGTTATACTTTTGCGATGTTTGAGAGTGAAAAGATCAAGGGTGCTATTCTAGCACTGTTATCAGCTATATCCATTTCCCTTGTTTATATAGTATCAAAGACTGCTCAGAAAACTATGCCAACAAGCTTGTTCCTACTTTGGTGGTTCTTTTTCGCCGGAGTATGGGCATCTTTCATTCTTTACTATAAAAGAAAAGATTTTTTGTGCTATGTTAAAACTATAAAGAAACATAAGTTCTTTTTTATATACTTTACGATATCGGAAACCTATGGAGCGTTTATATTCTTTTATCTGATAAAAATTATAAATCCAGCAGTTGTATCATTCCTCGGAAGTGTAACACCTCTTTTTGTAGCGATCATTGCATTCTTCTATATTGGAGAAAAACTCTCTTTGAGAGAGATGTTAGGTGGAGCTCTCTCAATGGCAGGAGTATTTTTTATCACATATGCATCTCCTGACGTAAATATTTTTTATGTTTTACTTATTATGTCAACCGTTATGGTTTACTCATTCAACAATGTACTTGTGAAGAAAAAGACAGAAGATATTCCCCCGATCCTGATCACACTGATCAGAATATTCTTTCTCATCATTGCATATTTGATCTACAATTTCATAAGGGGAGGAATAAGGTTACCTGATCTGAGAGAATTTATCCTTCTGTCCGGTGGATCTCTTCTCGGTCCCATACTTGGAATGCTGGCACTATTCACTGCTTTTAAATATATAAAATCCACTGAAGTTTCACTGATAAAGAATAGCCAACCCTTTTTCGTTGTTGTTTTTTCCTATATTTTTCTCGGGATAGTAATTTCAGTCGAACAATTAGTTGCAGGAATACTGATCACCCTTGGTATTTCTTTTATAGTAAGCGAAAAGAGAATGGGTATAAGGGCGATATTAAACAGATTCGTAAAGAACTGAATAGCAAGCATAGGGGGCAAGCCTTTATATGCTTAGTGTTGAGTTTTGAGTGTTAAGTTTTGAGTTGAAAAAAGATAAAAGTAAAAAGGCATAAGGAAAAAGTAGGATCTGGGATTTGGGCCCTTGGATTTAGTAAAAAAAAATAACCATTAAACTAATCAACCAAGAAACAATTAAACTTGACATTTTGGCAAGGAAACGATAAAAATAGGGATAGACCATGATTGGTGACAAATTAATTATAAAAAGAGAACATACCAATGCTGCCGGCCAGATCGCAGACATTCTACTCCCCCGGATAAAGAATTCTCAAAAAAAATTCATCATTTCCATTGCAGGTGAGTCAGGTGCCGGAAAATCCAAAATTGCTTATTCACTATACAAGAATCTGGAAAATACAGGATTTAAGAGTGTTATTCTTCAACAGGATGACTATTTTGTTTACCCCCCAAAAACCAATGCCAAGATGAGAAAAAAGAATATCAATCATGTGGGCACTTCAGAAGTTCACCTGGCCTTGATTGATCAAAATCTCCAGGATATAGTTTCTGGGAAAAAGCAGCTAAGTAAACCTTTGGTTATCTATGGTGAGGATCGAATCACCACGGAAACCATACCATTAGCTGAGGTCTCGGTTGTGATAGCTGATGGGACATATACAACCTTGTTGAATAATGTCGATTGCCATGTATTTATTGAGCGCAATTACCGGGATACCCGAAAATCTCGAAAAGAGCGGGGTAGAGAACAACAGGATACATATCTGGAAAAGATTTTAAGAATTGAGCACGCGATTATATCCAAACATAAAAAAAAGAGTGATATCCTGGTGAACCGGGATTACAGTGTGGAAGTGAATAGTTACAAATAAAAATTAACAAGTAAAAAGGCAAAAGGAAAAAGTAGGATCTGGGATTTGGGGACTGGGATTTAGTAAAAAAAGTAAATTGTGGTTAGAGGTTTAGAGGTAAGAGGCAAGAGGGGAAAAGTAAAAAGGAAAAAAACAAAAAAGATAAAAAAAGAACCATTTAACTATTCAACCATTAGTCTATTCAACCAAGTAGAAAGTTCATGTGCATTATGATGATGTAATGGAATTTTATAGTATTAATCTGTAACAATCAGTAAAAGCTGCTTTTCAGATTACTTCTTTTATACAAGAAATTTTACCTATGTATTTAGCCAGCACACCACTTGACTTTATATCTATATTATAGTATATATGGCTGTTAATGAAAAAAAACCTTTTCTTTCTCATAATTTGCTTTATTTTTGTCAGCTTTATAAATTCATATCAAGATGATTATTTAAAAATTACCTCAAATGTAACTCCTAAAATCATAAGACAGGGTGAAGAGGGCACCTTAAAAATAAAAATTACCCCAAGAAATGACATAAAAATATCTTCCCATCCAGAATTTATTATAAAGTTAAATGAGAATAGTGATCTGACATTTTCAAAAGTTTTTTTTACAGCATCTGAACTTGATTTTCAAACAAAACAAGAAGAAAATATTGTTTCTCTTGACTTAGAAAAAGAGATTGCAATACCATTCAAAGTAAATGAAGACTCTCTTATAGGTAAACACAAAATCAGTGGAGAAATCGTTTTTACTGCTGTTTTTAAAGATCATTGGTCTCTTAAAACATATCAAAAATTTTTTACTAATTTTGGTTCTAGAAGAAATTATAAAAAGAAGAAAAGGTAATGCATCTTTTACAAAAAAGAATCATTTTGGTTAGTAGCTTATTAGTTTATAAAAATGGATTCTTTACATTAAAGTATTATAAATTTAGAACAGATAGACAATCAGGAGCAAATTATGGACGTTTTTAAAAAATGCAATGATTTCACTAAAGCTGAAGAAGTTAAAGAGTCAGGACTTTATCCCTATTTCACAGAAATTGACAAAGTTGAAGGGAATTATGTATGGGTAAATGGGAAAAAAATATTAATGGTTGGCTCTAACAATTATTTAGGACTATTTGATAATGAAACAATAAAACAAGCTTCAATCAAAGAGGTGAAAAAATTTGGTACATCTACATGTGGTTCAAGATTTTTAAATGGCACATATTCTATTCATGTTGAACTTGAAGAGAAAATTGCAGAGTTTATGGGTAAAGAAGAGGCCTTAACATTTTCAACAGGGTTTCAAACAAACCTGGGAGTAATTGATGCAATAGCAGGAAGAAATGATGTCATAATAATTGATAGAATGGACCATGCTTCAATTGTTGATGCTACCCGACTTTCCTATGCTCAGGTTACAAAATTCAGACATAATGATATGAAAGATTTGGATGAGAAACTCAGTAGATTACCTGATAGTAAAGGAAAATTCATTGTTGTTGATGGAATCTTTAGCATGGAGGGTGATCTATCAAATATCCCAGAAATAGTTAAACTTGCAAAAAAATACAATGCCCGTGTAATGGTTGATGATGCTCATGGTATTGGGGTATTAGGAAAAAATGGAAGAGGAACTTGCGAACATTTTAACATGTTAAAAGAAGTTGACCTTATTATGACGACTTTTTCAAAAGCTTTTGCTTCTCTAGGAGGATTTGTAGTTGGTGATCACAAGATTATTCAATACATAAAACATACAGCAAGAAGTCTCATATTTTCTGCTTCAATAACACCTGCTGCATTAGGAGCAGCTCATAAAGCATTAGAGATCATTCAAAATGAACCATGGAGAAGAGAGAGGCTCTGGGAAATAAGTAAAATTATGAATAAAAAATTAATATCTATGGGTTATCACACAGGTAATACAGAAACCCCGATAATTCCTGTATTTTTAGGAAATGATGAAAAAACCTTTATGTTATGGAAATTTTTGAGGGATTTTGGAATATTTTGTAATCCAGTAATAGCACCTGCTGTCCCTCCTGAAGATTCAATGATCAGAACCTCATTTACAGCTACTCACACAGACGAGGATCTTGATTTTATCCTTAAAGGCTTCTACGAAGGGGGAAAAGCTTTAGGATTGATTTAGTAAGATCTATGCATATTTTAAAATTTTGAATATATCAGCTGTAATAGTAAGTTATAATTCAGATAAATTTATTCAAGACAATCTAAACTCTTTGTTTAAACAAACACACAAATTTAAGCAAATAATAGTTATTGATAATAATTCTACTGATAACTCTTTAAAAATAATTAACAAATTCAATAATATTGAAAAAGTCTTTTTAGATAACAACCTTGGATATGCAAAAGCTGCAAATATTGGAATAAAAAAAAGCAGCTCTGATTTAATCCTTATTGCAAATTCAGACATTATTCTTGATTCTCATTTTAACCACTTAGTTATAAAAAAATTTGAAGAGAATAAAAAAATAGCTTTGCTTTCTCCCCTGATTTTAAGATTTGACCACACAACAATAGATTCTGTTGGTCAAATTTATTCTAAATCTCTATACCCATTAGAGATTGGATATAATAAAAAAATCAACAAATACAAAATTGAAGAAAAAGAGGTGTTCTCAGTATGCGGTGCAGCCACTATTTTTTTAAGAAAATCTTTAGAAAAATTAAAGATTTTTAATGAATATTATGATGAGGACTTTTTTATTTTTTGGGAAGATTTTGATATCGGGTGGCGAGCAAACCTCTATAACCTAAAATCAATTTTTTATCCAAAAGCAATTGTATATCACTATAGAGGTGGCACCTTAAAAAAAAACATCTTATCACGTTTCTCACTATCTATAAATCGTAGTTCCGAAATAAAATACCATATTATAAAAAACAGGTATTTAACTTTAATAAAAAATTTTAGATTCAAAAGATTCTGGTGGACAATTCCATTTATCTTTTTTAAAGATATTTTATGGGTTGGAACATTGACTTTAAGTTCTCCTAAAATTATAATCAAATTACTTAAATCTGGCAAATATTTAAAAAATGCTTTTAGAAAACGTAAAATAATAAAAGAACATGAATGAAATTATAATTATATTATCCTTTATTCTTGCTTTCTTCATGTCAATCTATGGAACTCCATTGGCTCAGAAAGTAGCTTATAGATATAATATACTTGATTTTCCAGATGATGCCTTAAAAAAACAGAAAAAGCCTGTCCCATATATGGGTGGTGTTATTGTATATTTTGCATTTATCTCACCTGCAGCTCTGTTATTTGATTTCAACAGTGAATTGTTGGGCATTTCATTTGCCTCATCAATTATTCTGATAATTGGTTTATTTGATGATCTTAAGGCTCTTACTCCAAAAATAAAGTTTTTGTTTCAGATCATTGCTACATATATACTACTGAAAAGTGGCATTTACATAAACTTATTGTTTATTCCTCCATGGTTAAATATTGTTCTCTCCTTTATATGGATTTTATCTATAATAAATGCATTTAATATTATTGACATTATGGATGGTTTAGCATCTTCCGTAGGTGTGTTAGCCTGTTTAACAATCTTTGTTATTTCACTTTATAACAACAATTTTTTGATCTCTATTTTATCTTTAAGTCTAGCTGCATCTTTGCTTGGTTTTTTAAAATTTAATTGGGAGCCAGCCAAAATTTATTTAGGAGATGCTGGTAGTATGTTTATTGGACTTGTTATTGGAGCACTTACAATTATGGGAGATTATTGTAAATACAATGATATTGCATTTGTTTCAGGTATACTTATTCTCTCAATACCCATTTTCGATATGATTTATGTGATGATATTAAGACTGTTGCATAAAAAATCCCCTTTTTTCGGAACTGCTGACCACTTTTCCCTTAGGTTAAAACAAAAATTCAATTTGTCCTTTTCAAAAACTGTTAGCATAATAATAATTATTCAATTGGTATTATCAGCTATTGTTATTTTAAACTTTTACACAAATCAAATAATAACAATTATTACTACAATAATAGTTTTTGCCTTCTTTTTACTATTAGGGATAGAACTTGCAAAAGAAAAGATGAAATGATTTTAATCATAGGCGCTGGAATTTCAGGTATAAGTGCTGCAAAAAACCTAAAAAATGATTTTTTAATACTTGAAAAAGAAGGCTATATTGGAGGACTTTCAACTCAATACAAATCAAAGCAGTATTTTTTTGATTATGGTGGCCACTATTTTCACTTCAAAGATAAACCTGAAACAAAAGAATACCTTGAAAAATTTACAGATTTTAAAAAATATAAAAGGAATAGCAAGGTATATGTTTTAGATAAATATATACCTTTTCCCTTGCAATTTCATCTTTCATATTTACCCTCAAGAATAAAAAATGAGATCCTTAAAGAAATACTTAACCGTACAGAAAAACAATCGGACAATTTGTGTGAATTCATTGAGAATAATTTTGGCAAAAAACTTTCTGAACTATTTTTCAAACCCTTTTTAAGTAAGTATTATTGTTTTGATTTAAAAAAAATAATTTCAAATATGGATAAAGGTAGTATACCAATTCCAGATAAAAAAAGCGTTATTCAGGGCTTTAACGGGAAGGAATTTTTGAAAATCGGATATAATCCAAACTTTTATTATCCTGAAACATCCTTAAAAGAATTTTTCAATAATTATTCAAAGGATATAAAAAATAACATTATGCTGAATGAAGAGGTTTTATCAATTGATATTAACAAAAAAACCGTTAAAACAAAAAATAATGTTTTTCAATATAAATTTTTAATAAATTCAATGCCCTTAAAAAAGATCTTACAAATTATTAAACAGAAAAACAATTTCCCTTCATACACAAAATTATCTAACACGTCAACGCTTGTAACAAATATTGTGTTAAAAAAGAAAAGAAAAAATTTTCATTGGGTATATTTACCAGAAAACAAATTTCCTTTTTACAGAGTTGGTTTTTATCCATCAAAGGAAATTCCTGTTTGTTATCTTGAAAAAACATTAATTAACAAAATAAAACATAATAAAGCTAATCTGCTAAAAGATACAATAATTACTTTAAAAAAATTAAATTTGATTGAGAATAAAAATGAGATTTTATATTTTGACACAAAAGTGATTCCAATTTCTTACATAATTTTTGATAAAAACTGGAAAAACGTGGTACCTCAAACAATAGAAAAATTGAAAAAATATGGGATCTTTTCAATTGGAAGATATGGGGCATGGAATTATACATCAATGAGTGATGATGTTAAATCAGCAATAATCACAGCAAATACAATAAATTCGCTCTATTAAAAGAGAATTTGAAAATATTAAAACCAGATATTAAATCGGGATTGAATCATCTGCATCTATTTTAACTTTATCAAGAGAAACAAGCTTATCTCCAGATCTAAGATTAAGAACCTTTACACCCTGAGTAGCTCTACCTTGAGACCTAATTTTTGAACTGTGTTGCTTGTTTAATATTCCTTGCTCAGAAGATAAAATAATATCATCATTTTCACCCAAAGTAACAAGTCCAATAACTTTCCCCAGCCTTTCATTTAATCTCATATTGATTAATCCTTTCCCACCCCTTTTTTGCAATCTATAAAGAGATGCATCTGATTTTTTACCAATTCCATTTTCAGTAACTGTTAAAATACACTTTTGATCTCCTACAATTATATCTGCCCCAACAAGAAAGTCATTTTTATTTAACTTAATTCCACGCACACCCCTTGCTCCTCTACCCATTTTTCTTACATCCTGTTCACTAAATTTAATTGCCTTCCCCAAATTGCTGCCCAATATTATTTCACTATTGCCATCAGTAATTTGAGCTTCAAAAAGCAAATCATCTTCATCAACATTAGCAGCTATTATGCCATTGACCCTTGGTCTTGAGAATGCAGTAAGAGATGTCTTTTTCACATATCCCTTTTTTGAAAATAGCACGATATATCTATCAGAAGAGAACTCTTTAACATTAATTACAGAGCAAACTTTTTCTTTTTCATCTATTCCTATTAATCTATTCAAAGGTTTGCCTCTTCCAATTGTATCACCTTCTGGTATATCATAAACCTTCTTCCAAAACATTCTTCCTTTTTGCGTAAAAACAAGAATATAATCATGTGCAGATGCAACAAAAATCCTTGATATCACATCTTCTTCCTTAAGACCAAACCCCCTTTTACCCATTGTTCCTCTATTCTGGTTTTTATATGTACTAAGAGTTGTCCTTTTTATATATCCCTTTTTTGTAAACAATATGACAAAATCCTCATCTTTGATAAGATCTTCGATATTTATGTCTTGCAATTCCTGTTCAACAATTGTTGTTCTTCTCTCATCTTCGTACTTCTCGTTTACTTTTATTAATTCATCTTTTATTAAATTTACAAGCATTCTCTCACTGGCTAATAATTCATTTAAATAATTAATCAATTTTAATAGATCAATATACTCAGCTTCTAACTTGTCAATTTCAAGTCCTGTCAGTTTATACAACTGCATATCAAGGATTGCATCTGTTTGCACTAATGTTAATGGTAATTGATTCATTAAACTTAATCTTGCATTCTCCCTGTTTATTGAACCTTTTATTATTTTTATTACCAGATCTAATTTATCAATAGCTATCTTCAATCCTTCAATTATATGTGCTCTTTTTTCAGCTTTCTCTAATTCAAATAAAGATCTTCTTCTAACAATTTCTTTTCTATGCCCGAGAAAATAATTGAAGTATTCTATCAGATTAAACTGTTTTGGTTGTTGATTTATTATTGCAAGAAGGTTTATTGAAAATGTGGCTTGTAATTGAGTATATTTAAATAGGCTGTTAATAATAACCTCAGGGATATCATCTCTTTTTACCTCAACAACAATTCTCATACCATCTCTATCTGATTCATCACGTAAATCAGAAATTCCTGTAATTCTTTTGTCTTTAACATTTTTTGCAATATTTTCAATAATTCTTGCCTTATTTGTTTGAAAAGGAATTTCATTGATAACAATCTTTTGCTTGCCTTTTGGATCAGTTTCAATATTTATTTTAGCTCTAACAATAATTGTACCTCTTCCAGTTTCATAAGCTTGTTGTATTGATTTCTTTCCAAAGATAAATCCTCCCGTAGGGAAATCCGGACCATGTAAAATTTCCAACAACTCTTCAACAGATGCATCTCTATTATCTATATAATAAATAAATGAATCAATTAATTCTTTTATATTATGAGGAGGAATAGACGTTGCCATGCCAACTGCAATTCCTGAACTTCCATTTAAAAAAAGTAAGGGCAATAAGGTTGGGAAAACCACAGGTTCAGTTAAGGAACTATCGTAATTTTCAACAAAATCAACTGTGTCTTTATCAATATCATTTAATAGCTCATTGGCAATTTTTGTTAAACGAACTTCAGTATACCTCATTGCAGCAGGAGGATCACCATCAATTGAGCCAAAATTACCCTGACCATCAACCAGAGGATATCTCAATGAAAATTTTTGTGCCATCCTAACAAGAGTATCATATACAGCAGTGTCTCCATGAGGATGATATTTTCCAATAACATCGCCAACAATACGAGCAGATTTTTTATATGGTTTATTATAATAGGTACCTGTTTGATATAGAGAGAAAAGTGTTCTTCTATGAACGGGTTTGAGGCCATCTCTCATATCTGGAATAGCTCTCCCAATAATAACACTCATAGAGTAATTCAAATAAGATGTTTGCATCTCATTTTCAATAGTAACATCCTCTATTTTTTCTTTTATTTCGTTTTCTTTATCCATATTTTAATCCTCATATATCAAGATTTCTTACATTCAGAGCATTTTTTAATATAAAATCCTTCCTTTTGTTTGAATCACTACCCATCAAAGTATCAAAAATCACCTCGCTTTCAAAAAGATCATTTATTTGAACCTTTAGGAGAATTCTGTTTTCTGGATCCATTGTTGTTTCCCATAATTGAGAAGGGTTCATTTCACCAAGCCCCTTATACCTCTGTATATACAATCCTTTTTTTATTTTATCAAATAAAAATGAAACAAACTTTTTTTCATTATCAATTTCATATTCATTGTTTCCAATTTTAATACTATATGGAGGTTTAGGAAATGATTTTAAATTCTCATAAACCTTATTCACTTCAGCAAATAAAGGTCCAGTCAAATAATCCCAATTTATAGATTTTTTTAAAACAACTCCATTTACTTCATATTCCATTTCCAAAACATAGGTTGAATACTCTTCATCAAAATTAATTAAAATAGATTTACAACAGCCACTTTCTCTTATTTTTTCAGCTATTTCTTCAACTTTATCTCTATTTTCAAAAGTAGCTTCATCTTTTATTAATTCTATCAATTTCTGTGTTATTTTTCTTGGCATACCTCTTTTGGCTATATTTTCAATCAAAATATTTTTTTTATTTATTAATTTAAGTAATTTTATCAATTTTGCATTTTTCAAGCCTTGCTCTTCGTTTCCATTCAAAAACACAACTACTTCATCTCCAATGATTTTCAATAAATAATTTTCCAACTCTTTTTCATTTTTTAAATATTTTCTACTTTTACCTCTCCTTACAAGATAAAGTGGTGGTTGTGCAAGGTACAAATAACCTCTTTCGATTATAGGTCTCATATGTCTAAACAAGAATGTCATAATCAAAGTTCTTATATGTGCCCCATCTACATCTGCATCAGTCATTACAATAATTTTATGATACCTTAATTTTTCAATATCAAAATTCTCCTTTCCTATTCCCACTCCGAAAGCCGCTATCATTGTTTTTATCTCACTGTTTTCAAGCATTTTATGTGTGGTTGCTTTTTCAACATTAAGTATCTTACCTTTTAAAGGTAAAATAGCTTGAAATCGTCTATCTCTTCCCTGTTTTGCCGATCCTCCTGCAGAATCTCCCTCAACAACATACAATTCGCTATTTTCAGGATCTTTTGATTGACAATCTGCCAATTTTCCAGGCAAGGTTGTGCTTTCAAGCAAGCTCGATTTTCTAACCAGATCTTTTGCATTCCTTGATGCTTCTCTTGCTTGAGCAGCAATGCATGCTTTATTAATAATAGAGCGTGCAATATTTATATGTTCTTCAAAATATTCTTGTAATTTCTCATTTACAAAAGACTCAACTATTCCCTTAACTTCAGAATTCCCAAGTTTTGACTTGGTCTGTCCTTCAAATTGAGGATTTTTTAACCTTAATGAAATAATTGCAATAAGACCTTCCCTTACATCATCACCAGAAAAATTATCCTTAAAATCCTTTTTTAATAAATTATTTGACTGTGCAAAATTATTTATTGTTCTGGTTAAAGCTCCTTTAAATCCAGTAAGATGAGTTCCACCCTCAATAGTATTGATATTATTAACAAAAGATAAAATATTTTCTGTATATGAATTTACATATTGAATAGCAATTTCAATTTCAATAATATCTTTTTTGGTATCTAAATATATAATTCTGTCATGAATTTTTTCTTTAGTACCACTTAGATATTTTATATATTCTACAATACCTCCTTTATAAAAAAAGATCTCTTGTTTGGAGATCCTTTCATCTTTTAGAATTATTGTAATTCCCTTATTTAAAAATGCCCATTCCTTAAGTCTTTTTGCTAAAATATTATAATCATATTCAGTTGTTTCAAATATATCTTCATCAGGCCAGAACGTAATTTTAGTTCCTCTTTTTTTTGTTTTCCCAATCTTTTTAAATTGTGAAACTGGTTTACCCATTTCAAATTTTTGGAAATAAACAGAGCCTTCCCTCTTAATTTCAAGATCAAGCCTGGATGAAAGTGCATTAACTACTGAAACACCAACACCATGCAGACCTCCGGACACCTTATAAGAATCATCATCAAACTTTCCACCTGCATGTAAAGTGGTCATAACAACCTGGGCTGCTGATTTACCCTCTTTTTTATGAATGTCAACAGGAATACCTCTTCCGTTATCAATTACTGTTATTGAATTATCAAAATTAATAATTACCTCAATCTTATTACAATAGCCTGCCATTGCTTCATCAATTGAATTATCAACTACTTCATAGACAAGGTGATGTAATCCTGTAAAACCTGTACTACCTATATACATTGCAGGTCTTACTCTGACAGCCTCAAGCCCTTCTAAAACTTTAATGTTTTCTGCTGTATAGTTATTTTTACCGAATGATGCTAATTCTTTTTCACCCACTTCTCTAATTCTCCTTTTTTATTTCTATCATACGATCAAATCTTAAATTTTTATTAATAGATGTAGCAATAACTTGCATTTCTGGGTAATTATCCAATAAAAAATCTACATTCTTATTGTCAATTGCTATATCAAAATCATCCACAAGAAAAACGGGATATTCATTTCTAATATCCCTAAAAAATTTTATAAAAGAAATATATATCATTAATAGACCGATTTTTTTTTCACCTGAAGAATAAAACTTTAAATTTTTACCCTTAAAAACAATATTAAAAACATCTAAATGTGGACCAATTAAAGATTTTTTATAATTTATTTCAAATTCCTTTAAATCTTCTAATTTTTCAAAAAAATAGTTCTCTGAATATTCTATATTATCTTTAAAAGATGGTTTATATTCAATATGTAAATCATTATAAAAGTTCTCTTTTATCTTGAAGTTAAGCTTTTTAATAAATTCTTTTCTTATATTCACAATTTTTAGACCTAACTCACTTATTATTTTATTCCAACTACTTATTTCCAATAAATTCTGTTTCGTTTTTAATAAATAATTTTTTTGCCTTAATGCTTTATTATAACGCAAAATATAGTGTATGTAAAGTGAATTAACACCAAATATGTAATTATTTATCAATCTTCTTAAGTAAAGTTTGCTATCAATATAAAGATTGAAATTTGATGATGAAAAATAAACAGGATAAAAATATTTATTAATCTCAAATATATTAAGTTTTTTATTATTTAAGGACAAACTGAACTTATTTTCAGTAAAAATCCCCATCAGATCATTTTCTCCATATATATTTATAATATTCATATTTAGTTTAAATTCTAAAGAATTATGGTTAATAATGTCAGATTTTTTTACATTTAAAAAAGATTTTCCAAATCCAAGAATAAATATTGCTTCTAGAATAGAGGTTTTCCCTGCGCCATTCAATCCATAAATTAAATTCTTTGCCTCATTAAATATAAAATTGTTCTCTATTTGATTTCTGAAACCCTTGATTCTAAGATTTTTTACAATCAAACCTATTATATGTTGAGTGGCATTACCACATAAATAAAATCTATATTTTGATTATTTAATGGTTTGAACACAAAAGAACTCTCTTTATCACTCATACATACTTGAATTTCATTAGACTCAACATGAGTTAAAAAATCTAAAATAAAATTACCATTAAAACTGACTTTTATAGAATCTCCTTTATAATCAATGTCCAGTTCATCATGAGCTTCACCCTTTTCTGGTGTTACTCTTTCAAGGATCAATTTGTTATCTAAGAAATTAAAAACAACCTCATTGTTTCTCATTTTAAAAATTAAAACCCTTCTTAATGTATTTAAAAAGTTTTCAGTATTTATAATTGCTTTAAATTTACTTTTTTCAGGAATAACTGTTTTATAATTAGGGAATTTCTGATCAATAATTCTTGATGATAAAATTTTATTTTTATATTTAAAAAACAGATTGTTTTTGTCATAATTAAATTCAATTTCTCCTTCATCACCGAATTTTAAAAGTTCAAGTAAGGTTTTTCTTGATATAATAAATTCTACCATTTCTGATATATATTCATCATTAATATATTTTGTATAAGATAACCTATGACCATCAGTTGCTGCCATCTCAAAATTCTTATCAGAAATACTCATTAAAGCTCCACCAATGTTAAACTTTATTTCAGGAGAAATAATATAATAATTTTTATTTATCATTGAACTTAATTTTTTTATAGAAATTTTTATTGATGTTGAAAAATCAGATATTGGTAATTGTGGATAATCTGATGATTGCAATCCAAGTAATTTATATTTACAAGTTTTTTGTTCATTAGTTATCACAATTTGTAAATCATTATTTTCAGAGATTTCCACAATTCCTTCTGGCATTTTTGAAATAAGATCATAAAAATCTCTACCATTCACAGTAAATGTTCCTGCCTCCTTCACATCCAATGAAATTGTTGATAATAATCCTATTTCAAGATCGGTTGCAATTAACTCAATTAAACCGTTATCTGTAGCTGTTACTTTTATATTCTGTAAAATATCCATTAAACTTTTTTTTTCAAATATGCCCTGGAATAATTTTAATTCATTTGTAAATAAAGATTTTTCCACAAAAAATTTCATAATTAACCTACCTAATTATATTACTATATAATATTAACATATTAATATTATAAATAAAAGTAGTATCTGTTAAAAAGTGGAAAAGTAAAAAAAATCAATATTATCAAAGCCTTTTTAAAAAAGTTATATTGTGGAAATCCTCTTAATATATTAAAAAACATTATTCTTTGAAGAATTTAATAAAATAATTTATTTTTTTAAAAAACTCTTGATCGTTTTTAGTTTTATCTTCAATTTTTCTTACTGAATGGAGAACAGTTGTATGGTGTTTACTCCCAAATTTATCTCCAATTTCAGTAAGGGAGTTTTTTGTTAATTTTTTACACATATACATTGCTATTTGTCTTGGATATGTAATTTTTTTTAGGTTGGATTTTGATATTAGATCCTTTGGTTTTAAATCGAATTTTTTAGCAATATATTCCTGAATTCTTTCAATTGTAATTGTTTTCTTTTTTATTGATATATATGGTTTTAATGCCTCTTTTGCAAAATCTAATGTGATTTTATTTCCTTTTTTATCAGAATATTTTAAATTAGCATAACCAATCAATCTATTTAAAGCTCCTTCCAATCTCCTTATATTATCTTTTATAGAAGAAGAAAGAAAATAAATTACTTCTTCAGATATTTCAAAATCACTTTTAAATAAATTTTTTCTTTCGTCAATTTTCTTTTTTAGAATTACAATTCTTCCTTCAAGGTCATAAGGAAGAATATCAACAATACCTCCCCATTCGAAACGTGATTTAATTCTATCTTGAAGATCTGGAATATTATCAGGATGTTTATCAGAACAAATAACTATCTGTTTTTCATTTTGGATTAATTTATTAAAAATGTAATAAAATTGTTCACTTGTACCACCCCATTTTGTTATGTATTGTATATCATCTATTAGTAATACATCTACTGAAGTATATTTTTTTAAAAATTCTGATCTTTTATTAAATCTTGAATACTCTACGTATTCATTCATTAAATCACTACTTGTTAAATAAATAACGCTCATATTTTTTTTTGTTTCTACAATTTTATTACCAATTGCATATAAAAGGTGAGTTTTCCCTAAACCAACGTCACTGTAAATATAAAGTGGATTATAAGATTTTGCAGGGAATTCAGATACACTATATGCAAATGAGTAAGCAATTCTATTTGCGTCGAGTTGAGCAAATGAATCAAAAGTATATTTTTTTTGTAGATTGGAACTATAAATATTGTTATATTTTAATTTATTTTTATCTATAGGACTTGATATAATTTCACAATCTTCTTCCTCATAAAAGGGAATTAACTTAAATGTGAGGTTAAACTCATTTTTTGCATAAGTAGTTATTTTTTTTATAAGATTTTTTTTTATCCAGGATGTTTTCTTTTTATCTGGAGAGCCGACAAAGATGATCTTATTCATTGTTTTTATAAAAGTTAATGGCTTCACCCATTTATCGTAAGTAGGTTTATCTAAAATAGTTTTTAGATAAGTTTTTATTTTATTAAAATCTTCCATCTTCTTTATTTTCCACAAAATTATTAACAGTTGTGGATAATTTATTCATTTTAACATTCTTATTAAACCTAAACTTTGATTCTATATTAAAAAAAATAAAAAACAATGTCAAGGCTTTAAATCACAAATTTAAAAATAATTTCATTCAATTTTAGCAAAAAGGATATTTTTTATGAAATTTGAATAATAAATCGAATAAAAACTTGACAAAAAAGGCTTTTAATTATATTTAGTTAGACATGAACCAAAAAACAAGAAAAATAAAAAAAGATCTAAATGAGAAAAAGGTTGAATTCATTGACTTAAAAATCTTGGATTTAAGAGGAAAGCTTCATTCTTTGATTCTTCCAGAGAAAATGTTTAACAATGATCTGTTACAGAATGGAGTGGGCTTTGATGCTTCTTCTTATGGATTTGCAAAACCTGAAAAAAGTGATATGGTTATGATACCTGATCTTAATACAATGTTTATTGACCCTTTTGCAGAGAAAAAAACAGCAGTATTTTTAGCAAATGTGCATTTAACTGATGAAAAAAGGACAAGATTCTCACAGGATGTGAGGTTTATTGCTGAGAAGGCGGAGAAAGCTTTAAAGGATTTAAAAATTGGAACTCATGGAATGTTTGGGCCTGAATTTGAATTTTTTATCTTTAAAAATGCTGAATACTGCGTAAAAGATAATAATAGCTATTATTATTTAGAAAAAGATTCTGAAGAGAATAGAAATTATTATCATTCTAGCTCTCCTGATGATAATTATATTGATTTTAAGAATGAAGCTGTTTCTATAATGGAAAACCTTGGGATTGAAATTAAGTACCACCATCATGAAGTTGCTGTGAATCAGCATGAAATTGAAACAAAGTTTAATACTTTACTGAAAACTGCAGATGCTTCAGTAATAATAAAATATGTACTTTTTAATCTAGCTAAAAAACATGATCTTTTTTTAACTTTTATGCCTAAACCTCTTTCTTATATTGCTGGAAATGGATGGCATGTTCATCAATGGATAATGAAGAATGATAAAAATATATTTTTTGAAAAAGGAAGGTATGGAAATTTTTCTGATAGGGGGATAAAGTACATTTCAGGATTGCTGTTCCATTCAGGTTCTTTATGTGCATTCACTAATCCTTCAACAAATTCATATAAAAGACTAGTTAGGGGATTTGAGGCTCCTGTTGCAGCAATTTTTGCAAGATCAAATAGAAATGCTGCAATAAGAATTCCAACCTATGTGATAGAGGGTGAAACACGCATGGAATATAGGCCAGGAGATGCTTCTTCCAATCCATATTTATTTCTTTCTTCTATGTTATTGGCTGGAATAGATGGGATTAATAAAAATTTTGAACCAGAAAGGTTTTATTTTGGACCATTTGATTCAGAGATTTCAGGGGTGAAAACAATAAGAAAAAAGATAAAAATGTTACCTGAAAGCCTTTCAGAAGCTTTAGGTTTCCTTGAAAAGGATAATGATTATTTAAGAGTAAGTGATGTTTTTACTGATGAATTAATTTCACAGTGGATAAGAATTAAGAGAAAAGAGATTGATGAGGTTATGCATGCCCCTCACCCTAAAGAGTTTGAACAATATTTTAACTTTTAATAAAATTTGAAAGAACTAATTAAAAGAATATTTGCATTTATTTTGATCTTAATAATCTTGATATCTCCATATTTTTTAATTGTTGATTTCAGAAAGTATTCTCCTATTATCTTAACAGTTTGGCTTATTTCGGCTGCATATTATGTATTTGTTAAGAGCAAACAATAGGTGCCGTTTAAGTAAATTGAAATTTTAAGAAAGCATAAATTAAGATTATATGAGTGAGAATATTACAAATCGTTTTTCAAACTTAGAATCAGGGCAAAAGAGAAAATTAGAAGAATATATTGAAAATCTTATGGAATATAATAAGAAGTTAAATATAATGTCAAGAAAAATTGGGAAAAGAGATATTGAAAAACTAATAGAAGAAACAATGTTATTAGAAAAATTAATAACAAATAGTACAATAATTGATGTTGGAAGTGGAAATGGCATCCTTGGAATTCCAATTGCAATAATGAACAAACAAAAAGAAATAAAACTTGTTGAAAGCAAGGTAAGAAAAGCAAGTTTTTTGGGCTTAGTAATAAGGAATATTTTATTAAAAAATGTTGAAGTTTATAATTTAGACATAAAGGAATATTTAAAAAAAAAATTAGAGAAAAGGTTTACCCTTATAGCAAGAGGATTTCCAAGAAATGAGATTCTTTATGATTTTATTAGAAAAGGATTTGCTCAAGAGCTTGTTATCATTACATCTAAAAATAAAATAAAAAAAAACAAAAAAAATCTGGAAAATATGAACAAAAACATCTATAATATCTTTTTTAGAGACAATTTAGTCATTTTAAAAATTAAAGGTTTCACGTGAAACATAAGAAAAATTATTGTAATATTATTGCTGTTGCAAATCAAAAGGGTGGTGTTGGTAAAACAACAACAGCTATCAATCTAGCAGCAGCATTTGCAATAGCAGAAGAAAGGGTTTTGGTTGTTGATCTTGACCCTCAAGCCAATTCTACAACTGGTTTTGGTTTTGATAAAAATGAATCTAGAAAAGATATTTATTCTATTTTAATTGAAGAGTGTTCTATAGAAGAGGCTATTTTAGATTGTGATTTAAGTTATTTGAAGCTGATACCTTCTTCAAGGAACCTTGCAAGGTTTGAGCTTGAAATTGTTTCTGAAGATGATAATCATTTATATTTAAAAAAAGCTTTAGAAAATTTCAAGATGAATTTTGATTATATTATTATTGATTCTCCGCCCTCACTTGGGCTCTTAACTATCAATGCTTTAACTGCAGCAAATAGTGTTTTGATACCAATTCAAGCCGAATATTATGCACTTGAAGGCCTTTCTGATTTAATGAATACAATAGATAGGATAAGAGAGAATTTTAATTCAACACTTGAAATAAATGGGATATTGGTAACTATGTATGATGAAAGAACGAACTTATCAAAACAGGTAGAAGGGGAAATAAAAACTTATTTTCAATCAAAGGTTTATGATTCAATTGTTCCTCGTAATGTAAGGTTATCCGAAGCTCCTAGCTTTGGAAAGCCAATTCAATTATATGATATTAAATCAAGGGGGTCTAAAGCTTATATGTCTTTAGCAAAGGAGATTATGGCATTATGAAAAGAAGAGCATTGGGTAAGGGTATTGAAGCAATTATTTCAAATAAGGGGCCATCTGAGCTTGAAAGTAATTATATTGAAATTGATATAGAGAATATATATCCCAATCCATTTCAACCAAGAAAAAAATTTAATATAGAAAAAATAAAAGAGCTCGCAAGTTCCATAAAGGAAGCAGGCATGATACAGCCTATTATTGTTTATAAAAAGGCTGGAAAATTTCACCTGATTGTTGGGGAAAGGAGATGGCGCGCTGTTCAATATTTAAAATGGAAAAAAATCCCTGCAATTATTAAAGATATATCTACTGATGACGTTATGATTGGGGCACTTGTTGAAAATATACAAAGAGAAGATCTAAATGCTATTGAGATTTCTGAGGGAATTGAATTGCTGATGAAAAAAACAGGACTTAATCAGGAAAATGTATCAAAGAAAATTGGTATGAATAGAAGTACTTTAACAAATTTTTTAAGATTATTGAAATTACCTGAAGTAATAAAGCAGGGTGTTATTTCAGGTGAAATCACTCAAGGCCATGCAAGAGCAATCCTTTCTCTAAATAGTGATGATGATATGTTAAAAATTTTTACAAATGTTTTGAAAAAAAAACTTTCTGTAAGGCAAACTGAATCTTTGGTTAAGAAATTTTATATAGAAGATGTAAAAAGAATAGTTCAGTATGATCCTGATCTGCAAAAAATTGAAGATAAGTTGGTTAAGTTCTTTTCAACTAAAGTAAAGTTAAGATATTCAAAGAATGGTGAAGGGAAAATAGAAATATATTTTACTAAACTCGATGAATTTGAAAGGATCTATAAAATGTTTTTAAAGGAGTAAGATATGCCAAAATTTGAAGAAGGTGGTAAATTGAGTGGGTTTATTGATAAAGAAACAGGGGTAAGTGGAGATATGGAATTTAAAGATTCCTTCAGAATTGATGGAAAATTTAAGGGTAAGATTTTATCCGGAACAACACTGGTAATTGGCGAAACGGGTGTTGTGAATGCTGATGTGCAAGTAAAAACAGTAACTGTCAATGGGAGATTAAAAGGGTCAATAATTGCAAAAGGTATGGTTGAAATTTTATCAAAAGGAAGAGTTACTGGTAAGATTGTTTGTGCAAAATTAATTATTGAAGACGGAGCTTTTTTCCAGGGGTCTTGTCAAATGGATTTGAACCCTCTTGAAAATAAAGAAAAAGTTGAAAATGGTAAGATATATAAATAATTACCATGAAAATTGTTGCAATCATTCCTGCAAGATATAATTCAAAAAGATTTAAGGGTAAACCTCTAGTAAAAATTAATGGAGTAACTATGATTGAGAGGGTCTATACTCAGGTTGAGAAATCAAAAAAGTTTTCTGACATAATTGTAGCAACTGATGATAAGAGAATTGCAAAAGTTGTTAATGGTTTTGGGGGTAGATTCGCATTGACATCTGAAAAACATCAATCAGGTACGGATAGGATATGGGAGGTAGTAAAAAACAGTGATTGTGATGCAGTAGTGAACATTCAGGGTGATGAACCATTGATCTCTGAGGAATTAGTAACAGATTTATATGAAAAACTACAAATAAGCAAATGTGATGTTGTAACTGCTGTTTGTTTTAATTTTTCTTATGATGATTTTATTTCTAAAAACATAGTTAAGGTAGTTTTTGATGAAAGTTTAAAGGCTCTATATTTTTCAAGGTCTCCCATACCTTTCCAAACAAAATCAAATTTCAGTGGCTTTTACCAACATATTGGGATTTATGGTTATATGAGGGATGCTTTGAAAAAGTTTGTTGAATCTTCTGTGTCAGATCTGGAGAACAAAGAAAAATTAGAGCAATTAAGATTTTTAGATAATGATATAAAAATTAATGTTATTAAAACCAATTACAAATCTTATGGAGTAGATATTCCAGAGGATGTTGTTAAAATAGAAAATATTTTAAAGCAAAAAAAGAGAGAAATGTAAGTTTTGAGGTGAAAGTTGTTAGAAACAAAATATATCTTTATAACTGGGGGGGTACTTTCTGCACTTGGGAAAGGAGTTGCTGCAGCTTCAATTGGAAATATACTTGAATCGTATGGATTTACGATTTCTATTTTAAAACTTGACCCATATCTAAATGTTGATCCAGGAACAATGAGCCCTTTTCAACATGGAGAAGTTTTTGTCACTGATGATGGTGCTGAAACAGATCTTGATTTAGGTCATTATGAACGTTTTACTGCAGCTAAAATGTCTCAGCAAAATAACTGGACTGCAGGTAAAATTTATAATAATGTAATTCAGAAAGAAAGAAGGGGAGATTACCTTGGCAAAACTGTCCAGGTTATACCCCATGTAACAGATGAGATCAAATCAGCAATAATGATAATGCATGGAAAATATGATGTGATACTTGTAGAGGTTGGCGGAACTGTTGGAGATATTGAAAGTTTACCTTTTCTTGAGGCAATAAGACAGATTGGACTTGAGCTTAAAGATAATGATTCGATCTATATACATTTAACTTTAGTACCTTTTATTAAAACTGCAGGTGAGCTTAAAACAAAACCAACACAACATAGTGTAAAGGGCTTAAGGGAAATTGGAATTCAACCTCATATTCTTCTTTGTAGAGCAGAAATCTCTTTGCCTGATTATATAAAGAAGAAAATTGCTCTTTTTACAAATTTAAAATTTGAAGATGTTGTAAGTGCTCCTGATGTGAAAACTATATATGAGATTCCATTGATCTTTAAAAAAGAGGGATTGGGGAGTAATATTTTAAAAAAACTTAACCTTCAAAAAAAGAAGGATGATTCCGAAGATTGGGAGAAATGGGTAAATAAAGTTAAAAATTTGAAAGAAGAAGTGGTCATTAGCATTGTTGGAAAATATATTCAGTTAAATGATTCATATAAGAGTTTATATGAAGCTCTTTTCCATGGAGGAGTTGAAAACAACCTGAGAGTAAAACTTGATCTTGTTGAATCTGAAGATCTGTTGAAATGTGATCTTAGTGAAACATTTAAACACTCAAATGCAATTCTTATACCCGGGGGATTTGGTATTCGTGGTATTGAGGGAATGATAAAAGCAGTGGAATATGGCAGAATTAATAGAGTTCCCTTTTTTGGAATTTGTCTTGGCATGCAAGTTGCATCAATTGAATTTATAAGGAATTTTATTGCAATAAAAGATGCAGATTCTGTTGAGTTTAATAAATATACCTCAAATAAGATTTTTCTTAAATTAAAAGAATTAATTAATATTGAAGAACTGGGACATAATATGAGATTGGGTAAATTTGAGTGTATTTTAAAAAAGGGTACTCTCTGTTATAGTATTTATAAAACTGAGAAGATATTTGAGAGGCATAGGCATAGATTTGAGTTTAACCCAAAATTTGAAAGCGATTTAGAAGATAATGGAATGATAATTAGTGGTAGAAATCCTGAAAGAAATCTTGTTGAGATGATAGAGCTAAAAGGTCATCCATGGTTTATTGGATGTCAATTTCATCCTGAATTCAAATCAAAACCCTTAAAACCTCATCCCTTGTTTGTGTCATTTGTAAGAAGTGCAAAGGAATTTAAAAAAAGAAAGAAATTATAATTCTATGTTAGAAATATTTTTCAGCTGATTTTCTGCATCTATTGCTCCATAATTAATCAAATTAATTGCTTTTGAGATGTTTTCTTTAAGTTTTATTGAAACAGGTGTGTCAAGTATCTCTCTTAATATTTGAATACTCATCCTGTAATATCTTATTATCTCGCCTTCATCTAGATCGGTTTTTTCTATTATTTCTTCAAATGGTTTATTGTTCATCCAATCAATTAAGGAGAATGATAGATCAAAAAAGGGCTTTTTACTCATAGTATTTGTTCCATATATTTTCTCAATATTGTGAATATATTGTATGATCTTATTGGTTTCAGCTTTAATATGCTTCAATTTATGACTGAGTTTTGGTTGTTTTGATTTTGGTTTGGGCTCAAATACAATAGCCAGACATAATATACCTAATTCTTTGACAGATAGTTTTTCAAGTATATCTGATTTATATAGTTCAGTGAGTATCAATTCATAACCATATATTTTTTTAGCAAAATGTCCTTTTGTTGTGAGTTTTTTTCCTCTTATATAATCGAGTTGTTTTAGAATTTTTAATTTAGATTTTATTTGATTGAATTGATAGGAGTTTAATTGTTTTTTTTCAAGGAAGTGATAAAAAGAGAGAGAAAAGATGTTTAGAAAATTTTCTCCATATGTTTCATAAAGATTTAATATTGTAGCATAAGAAGCATTAAAGCGGCTTGTTATAGGTTCTAGCTTTCCGGAAAAGATATCATTGATCTGGCGAAAGCTGAGTTCTTCAGGGTTTATTCGTATATAAACAAAGCCTTTATCATCAATTCCTCTTCTCCCGGATCTTCCTGCCATTTGATAAAAATCGCGTATTTTTAACATCTTGTAAAACTTGCCATATTTTTTCTTCAGTTCATCTATTACAACACTCTTTGCAGGCATATTGATTCCAAGGGCAAAGGTTTCTGTTGTGAATATAATCTTAATATATTTGGCATAAAAAAGTTGTTCAATGACTTCCTTAAGCATAGGATGAATGCCTGCATGATGGTATGCAATACCTTTTGACACCAATTCCCTTAGTTCAAGTTTTCTTTCACTTTCAGAAACACCTAACTTATTGCATATATTATCATAAATCTCCTGTACATTGTTTTGTTCCTTTAGATTAATCAGGTTTATGGAAAGCACCCTCTTTGCAAGGTATTCACAATGTTTTCTGCTAAAAGAAAAGTATATGCATGGCAAGTGATCAGCTTCGATTAGATGATTTATAAGAGGAATTGGGCTGTTTTTAGGAGCTCCTTTTCTTATATTGATTGAATTTCTCACAAATCTATGATGTTGGTTGTAATCATGTTTATAATAAATATTTTTTCTTCTACTATAGCCTAATTTTTTTACAATTTTCAATTCACTTGTTATTTTTCCTGAACATTGAAAATAAAAATGCAAAGGAACAGATCTATTGTTTTTTTTGATAACTTCTATAGGATGGGTATGTATGGTTCTTAGCCAGGATGCAAGCTCATCAACATTCGGGATTGTTGCTGAAAGACCAATAAATCTAATATGTGAAGGCATAAAAATTAAAGATTCTTCCCAAACAGTTCCTCTTTCAATATCATCAAGATAATGAATTTCATCAAAAATAATCCATGAATGATCATAAAAACTATTTTTGTTTTCCAGTATTCTGTTACGAAAGATCTCTGTGGTCATAATTAAGAGAGAAGCAAATGGGTTTATGCTTACATCTCCAGTGATAATACCCACTTTACCTGGAAATGCGACCTTAAATTCGCGAAATTTTTGATTTGAAATAGCTTTGATTGGTGCAGTGTATATAACCTTTTTGTCTTCGTACAAACACTTTGTCATTACGTGTTCTGCAATTACTGTTTTCCCTGTTCCAGTAGGAGCTGAAACAATAACAGAATGATTTTTTTCTACAGCTTTAATTGCTTGTTTCTGGAACTCATCAAGTTCAAATTTATATTTTATTTTATATTTCATTATGTTTTGATTTTATATATCCTTTGTCTGTGTTGCGAGTTGACCACAAGCTGATTTTATATCTTTACCTTTAGACCAACGCAATACTACAGTATATCCATTTAAACACAAATATTCCTTAAATGCTTCAATATTTTTTTTTGAGGGAGTTTTAAAGTCTATATTTGTATTTTCATTGTATGGTATCAAGTTTATCTTGCACAAGATTCCTCTCAGTAATTGAGAAACTTTTTTTGCATCTTTAATTGAATCATTTATGCCTTTTATCAATACATATTCAAAAGTAATTCTATGTTTTCTTTTATGATTTTTAAAATGATCTAATATATCACTTAAATTTACTGTTTTTGAAATAGGCATTAATTGTTCTCTGGCCTTGTTATCAGAGGCATTTAAAGAGAAACTTATCTTTATGTTTGGAAAATCCATTTCTATTTGTTTAATGTATTTTAAAACACCAGCAGTTGAAACTGTTATGTTGTTTGAGGGAATTTTAGCTCCCTTTTTAGAAGTAATGATTGATAAAGCTTTTTTTAGATTTTCATAATTAAGCAAAGGTTCTCCCATACCCATGAAAACTATGTTGATTTTCCCTTTGTAGCCATCTATTTCTTTTTTTAATATTAGTATTTGAGACAGAATTTCTCCAGAACTTAGATTTCTTATAAAACCCATTTTTCCTGTAGCACAAAAAGTACACTTAATAGCACACCCTACCTGCGAAGAGATGCAGAATGTGTAGTAATCTTTCTCTTTGATTAATACAGATTCTATTCTATTCTTATCCTCTAATTCAATAAGAAATTTCTTTGTCCCCTCTCTATCTTCTTCTTTATTTATTAATCTTTTTAATGTAATATTGTATTTTTTTATAAAAAGTTCTCTGTTATATTTGCTTATATTTGACCATAGTTTGATATCCCGGCAATTTTTTTGATAGATCCATTGAAAAACTTGAACTACCATAAAGTCCCTTAATCCAAGAGCTTTGATCTCATTTTTTAATTCATTTAAAGATAGATCATATATCCATTTCATTGGTCTGTTTAATGTATAGAATCAAATTCTTTAATTATGTCCTCCGAAGGTTTTTTATCCGCAAGGCTAATTATTATAATTGCCAATGCAGAAAGTATGAATCCAGGCACTATTTCATACATATTAAAAATGCCTCCACCAAGTTGTTTCCATATAATAACAACAACTCCTCCTACACAAATTCCTCCGATTGCACCCATTCTTGTCATTCTTTTCCAAAAGAGAGAGATTAACACAAGAGGGCCAAATGCAGCTCCAAAACCTGCCCATGCATATGCAACAAGGCCTAAAACACTGCTTTTGGGGTTTAATGCTATTATATAAGCTATTATTGCAATTACAATAACAGCTGTTCGGCTTACCCAAACAAGTTCTTTTTGGCCTCCTTTTTTTCTAAATAAAACTTTATAGAAATCTTCTGTAATAGCTGAAGAAGTGACAAGTAGTTGAGAGTCAGCTGTGCTCATTATTGCTGCTAAAATTGCTGCCAGTAATATGCCTCCAGCAACAGGAATAATAAAACTGTTAACTAAAATTATAAAGATGGTTTCTGCTTCAGCTTGTTTTAAAGAGGTTTGAAGATATGCTCTACCCATAATACCAATAATTACAGCACTAAACAAACTTATTACAACCCAGATCATAGCTATGTGGCGAGCTTGTTTGATTTTTTCTGGAGAACGAATTGCCATAAAACGGGCAAGTATGTGTGGCTGGCCAAAGTATCCAAGTCCCCATGCAAGCAATGAGACTATAGAGATAATAGAAAGAGTGGTTCCATCTGTTTTGGTAAACATATTTAATAGTTCTGGATTTATATTTTTTATTGAAAAATACACTGATTCAAGTCCTCCAAGAAGATTAATCCCTGCTATTGGAACAATAATGATAGCGATAAACATAATCATTCCCTGAAAAAAATCTGTCCAGCTTACTGCCATAAATCCGCCTAAAAAAGTATAAGAAATAATAACAAATGCCCCAATAAATAGGCCACTTTTGTAAGATAATCCAAAAACTGTACTAAAGAGTTTTGCACCAGCAACAAATCCGGAGGATGTATAGATCAAGAAAAATGTTAATATAAAAAGGGCTGATACAATGCGAAGGATTTTTGAATTATCTTTGAACCTGTTTTCAAAATAATCAGGTATTGTAAGTGAATTTCCTGCATATTCAGTGTATTTTCTTAAACGTTTTGCAATAAATTTCCAGTTTAAATAAGTTCCCACACCTAATCCAATTGCTATCCATAGAGATTCCAGGCCTGCAATATATGCATATCCAGGTAACCCCATTAATAACCATCCACTCATATCAGAGGCCTGCGCACTCATTGCAGTTACCCAACTGTTCAATCCTCTTCCACCCAGAATATAATCAGATAAGTTTTTTGTTTTTCTATAAAATATTATTCCAATACCAAGCATAAAAATAAGATATATCAAGAATGAAAATAAGATGTTTATATTATTTAAAACCATACCTGATAATAATATTTGATAGAGAAAAAATCAAATTGTATCTCGATTTTATTTTTTTCTGTTAAACACGTAACGATAACTGGTGATACCATGGTATTTATAAAATGTAATGATACGTGTGATTACAATTTTGTCAAGTTTTTAAGAATTTTTTTTATTTCCTTTAATTCGTTAGGGATTGAACCATAACTATTTATTAATATTTCAGCATTTTTAATTGAGCCTCTATTTTCTATATCAATTACTTTGAGTGCAAGTTCTTTAATTGAATTTTTCATTTTCTTTATATTGAACAGGAGTTTTTTATTATTTATATTAAAAACAATTCCTCCATTTTTTAGTAAATAATTGAATTGTACTAAATATGGCTTATTTGTCTCTTTTTCGGGTTCATTTCTCAATTTTTCCAAAAGGACAATCAGATAAGTTATGTAAATGTTATTCTCTTTTTTCTCTTCTTTTTGCTTGATTAATACAGGAAAATTATGAATAGCAAGAGTATCTGCTTTAATCTCTTCAATAAAGTCAAAATAATTTCCAAGTGATTCATAAATATATGTTAAGTTTGGTTTATTATCAACAATTACAGGACCAAGAAAATGTGAAATTCTATGTAAAACAACATGACAAAAATATGATTCAAAATCAACAAGAGCAATATCCTTTTTTGTTAATACTTTTTGGGCAATAGGTTTAAGGATCTGCTTATAATAGGATTGCATCACATTTTCCAGGATGATTAGTTTATAACCAATTTTTTCTTTATATTCTTTTGACTCAGGCTTTATTAGTATATATCTGTTAAGTTTTAAGGGTAAAATCATACTGTATACATTTATTGAAGGGAGAACTGATGGATTAATTGATATTTGTCTTTTACCTGATTCTAAGTTTTCCAGAAATTTATCAATATTTTGTATGTATTGGTTAACCTGTTCAGTTTTTTTTACATTATTCAAGAAGATGAAAATTTTTATTTTATTTGATTTTGTTTCAGGTTCTAGAATGATATCAACTTTGTTTTTCCTCATTTCCATCCATTTTAAGTTACTTGAAATGAATTTACCCTTTAATATATCATTAGATAAAGAGGACAAGTATTTTTTTTGCTCTTCATTTGAAGAAATATTTGATGCCTCATTTAAGAGATTTGAGATTTTTTTTTTTAATTCTAATGCCATATCTTGATCTAAATCTTTTACATTTATTTGTTCAATGATCTTTGATATTTTTATGAAATTGTCTAACAATTTTTTTGATTCTTTATCTAAATCATCTATATTTGAATTATCTTTTGGAACTAAAGTATTGGTCTCTTTTTCTTTTGCTTTTTGGTTATCATTAACTGAATATAGATAGTTTGTTGAATATTTTAAGATTGAAATAATAAGTATAATCAGTGCTATGTGAACAATTAATAAAAAAAAGGGTTTATTTAATTTGTAAGTAATTTTTTTCATACATAGAAAATTATCAAAAAACAAGAATAAAGTAAAGATAATTTATCTTTAATATTATTTAATTTTTTTTGAACTTAAATGATTTAAAAAAGTATTATCAATCTTTCAAGATTAATTATAGTCTTATAAACAATTTTTAAAAGACTTAAACCTTGGTTTTGAATTAAAAATTAATTCTTGTGTTTTTTGTAAGGCTGTGTTAAATAGGATATTTATTTAACGGAGGATTGAATGTCAATTAATTCACATGCTTCATTTTTGTTCTCGGTTAATCTCAGGACCTTTTCAAACTATGGAAATATCCCAATATTCTTCACAATAAAATGAACATAGAGTCCAAAAAGACTATATCTGCTTCTGCTAAGAGTGCATTAATAATTGCCTGTTTTTTTTGGGCAGCTTCTTTTATTGCTTCGAAAATTGCATTGGAGAATGTGCCTCCTTTAACTGTTGTATTTTTCCGACTTTTAATATCTACTTTCTGTTTTCTTTTGTTGTGGTATTTTCGAGGAAATCGAATTCCAAAAAATATAATTAAAAAAAATAAAGGGAAAATTCTCTTATTAAGCCTTTTTGGGACAGGGCTTCATTATTCCATTCAGACCATTGGAATTTCATATACCTCGCCATCCAATGCTTCTTTATATGCAGCTACAGGCCCTATTACCATCACTATTCTCGCTGCATTTTTTTTAAATGAGCGATTAACTTTTAAAAAAATTATAGGCATTGGAATAGCTTTTATCGGGGTGATTTTGGTGTTGGGGGTGGATAAAGTGATTCACCTAAGCTTTGGTAAGCATATCATTGGAGATATACTAGTTTTGATCAGTATTTTTATGTGGGGGATATTTACTGTTCTTGGAAAAAATCTCATGAAAAATATATCCCCCATAGATTTGACGGCTCTTATCACAATAATCGGAACAGTTTATATGGCACCAGCTGCATTGGGAGAGATCCTTATTAGAAATTTTTCTTTGGTTCATATCCCTATTTCCACATGGTTATCCATTGTTTTTCTTGGCATAACATGCTCATTTCTGGCTACTTTTTTATATGTGTTTGCATTGAATACAGCCGAATCACAAAAAGTCGGAGTTTATCTATATACCATCCCTCCCATGTCATACATCATTGCTTTTTTAGTATTAAAAGATTTCATTAGTTTGAACCTGATAATGGGTACTGTGGTGGTTCTGCTTGGAGTCTATATTACTGAAAAAGGGTAAAATATGTTTTTTATAAACAAACTCCATAAAAATGTCAATAGTTTAAAAAAACAGATTATTATTTTATTAATAAAATCATGTACATAAAAAGAATATGAGGAAATATCAGGTAGGTTTTGATAATATTACATTTTATGATAAAATATATTATTGAAAATATTAATGTATAGTAGATGTTAATTTCAAAAAGGAGATCAACATGAATATTTATGTAGGAAATTTATCGTATGAGGTCACAGAAGAGGATTTACGCACATCTTTTGAATCGTTTGGCAAAGTGGAATCTGCCAGTATTATAAACGATAAGTATAGTGGTAAATCTAAAGGATTTGGATTCATAGAGATGCCATCCGCAGAAGAAGCTAAAGCCGCTATAGATGGACTAAATGGAAAAGAGTTAAAAGGAAGAAATCTTAATGTTAATGAGGCTCGCCCTCGTTCAGAGGGTCGCCGTGACAAAGGAGAACGAGGTGGCGGCGGTTATCGTTACTAATCATCTGATTAAAATAAATAAAATCATATAAATTTTCGTCTGACAAATTACTGCACCTGACTGCTATCTTTGAATGTAGAAATTTTTATACTACTTTTAAAGTGATAAAATTGTTTTTGACATTTGTGTTAGAAATGAATATAATTTTTTCTGGAGGTGGTTGTGGAAACTTTAAATGTTTTTAAAGAATATAGTAGTAAAAGATTAAAAAAGTATCCGAAAATAATATATTCAAACCTCTATAAAAAGGTTTTAAATAATTTTTGTTTTGAATTTTATATAAACAAAGAAAATTATTTGTTTTCTCCATATTATGTACTACTAAGGGGAGGGAAATATAACGAACTATTAGATTTTGTTGAAAAGAATGAAGATTTCTTTGATTCTTTGAGAGAGTTTATTCTAAATTCACTCTTTGTATACAGTGCTCTTATTGAAGAAAATTCATATTATTTAACTAAACCCCAGAGTATTGTTATAGCAAGAATGATTCATAAAGAGGAGCACAAGTTTGAAGTAAAATTCTATGCTCACTATCAAGATGAATTATTAAACTCATATAATGACAAAATATATATAGGAAGAGATTTTTTAAATTTGAAAAACTTTGAAAGGAAATATTTGGGATTAAAAAAATATATGATTTCTTTGGTTGAACAAAATAACAAAATACAAATAAGAGCAAAAACTAAATTACGATATTTTGATGATTACAAAAAACCGTATTTAGATGAGATAGAATATCTCACCAATGAATCTGTTTCTGATTCAATGGAAAGGATTAAATTATTTCCAGAAAAAAAATTAAAAGACATATCAAAGGTAAAATCTGTTGAAGTACTTGATAATATTTTGCATATAATTAATTTTATGGTTGAATTAAGAGATTTTACTCAGGAGTTTGAGAGTAAATTGAGATTAAGGGAAGAAAATGATTTTGTAAAATATTTGACTAAATATTTAAAGGATCTGGTTGATGGTATTAGATATTTAACAAAGCTCTCTGTTGAGATAGAATTGAAAATTTCTGATTATTCGATTTTTTAATGCTTAAGTCATCTATCTGGATAAAAGAACAGGCAGAAAAATTCAAATTAATTGAGCCTTTCATTCCAAAATCAGTAAGAGATGGGGTTATTTCGTATGGATTGGGTCCTTATGGATATGATATAAGGCTTGATTATACATACAAAAAAATCAGGAACAATGTTCAAATTATTGACCCACACAATATTAAAGAAGAATTTTATGAAACTTTAAATGAAGAGAAAATAATAATTCCTCCTGCTTCAAATATTCTTGGACAAAGCCTTGAGTATTTTAAAATTCCAAAAAAGGTTCTTGGACTTGTTTATGGAAAATCCACATATGCAAGAGCAGGAATTTTGGTTAATGTAACACCCCTTGAGCCTGAATGGTCGGGATTTCTTACTATCTCTATTTCAAATGTCAGTAAGAACACAGTAGTATTGTATCCCGGTCAGGGGATTGCACAGGTTATTTTTTTTGAAAGTGATAGACCGCCATTTTTTTCTTACAAAGATTTGAATGGGAAATATAATGAACAGAAAGATATTACAATATCAAAAATTTAAATAAATTTCTTAATAAATAGAATATTTTGGTTTAAAATATAAATATTCTTTATGGGAATTTAATGTGAATAATTTTAATTTAACAGCAAAAAAAATAATAAAAAATGCATTGCATGCAGTAGATCCCTATAATCTTGTTTTAAATAATTTGAAGATTAAAGATAATATCCTGTTAGTTAAAGATAAAAAATTTGATTTGGATAAATTTGATAAAATTCATATTATCGGGTGTGGTAAAGGTGCAACTTATTTATATAAGGGACTTAAAAAAATAGTTGGACAAAGAATAAGCAGCGGTATAATTGTTTCTATAAAGGAACACTCTTTTAAAGATAAGAGAGTGGAATTTTTTGAGGGCTCTCACCCAATACCGGATAGAAAAAGCCTGGATTCAGGCAATGCTGTATATAATTATATAAAAGATAACATTAATAGCAATGATCTTGTTTTTTTCCTAATAACTGGTGGAGCTTCTTCTATTTTAATCAAACCCTTTCAAGGAATAAATTTTGAGGATAAAATAAAAATAAATGAATTGTTATTGTTATGTGGGGCTGATATAAAGGAAATAAATTGCGTAAGAAAACATATCTCAGCTATAAAAGGGGGAAGGATTGCTGAATTAATTTCGCCTGCTAAGCTTATTACATTGATACTCTCTGATATTATTGATTCTCCTTTTGAACATATTGGTTCAGGACCTACAATAGGTGATTCAACTACATTTTCTGATGCATATGAGGTTCTTAAAAAATATAAATTAGAACAGAAAATCAAGCCAGAAATCAGAGATTATTTTTTAAGAGGAATAAACAATGAAATTCCAGATACTCCATCTCCTGATGCTGAGATATTCTTAAAAAATTATAATTTTCTTATTGGAGACAATTTAATTGCTCTGGAATCAGCAAAGAAAGAATCAGAACGCCTTGGAATTAAAACATTTATATTAACATCAAGAGATAATGGAGAACCTTTACAAGTAGCAAAAGGTTACTCTTCAATGGTTAAGGAGATAATTTATTCTAAGGATCCTATTAAATCACCTCTTCTTATTTTATGCGGAGGAGAATTAAGTGTATATGTAAGAGGTAAAGGAAAGGGAGGAAGAAACCAGGAATTTGTTTTGAACATGCTTAAAGAATTGAAAGCTATAAAAAAACCCTTCTATATTTCAAGTATAGGAACGGATGGAATTGATGGTCCTACTGATGCTGCTGGTGCATGGATTGATGAAAAAACAATTGATAAGGTAAATAAATTGAAATTGAACATAGATTCTTACTTAAAAGACAATGATTCATACAGTTTTTTTAAAAAGATTAATCAGTTAATAAAGACAGGACCAACAAAAACAAATGTTATGGACCTCAGAATGTTTTATATTCCTTAAGGATGACCCAACTGTAAAGCTGAAGAGTGGACATGATAACTTCTGATAATTTTTGTTTGACTTTAGAGATTCTTCTAAATATAATTAAATTTTATATATAACAATATAAATAAGAGTTATGAAATAAATAAAATGAGGAGATAGCCATGAAACATCCTGAGGTTTTTTTGATAACAATACTTATGCTGCTTGATTATTATATGACCGTTTTAAACAATATTAAAAGAGAAAAGAAAGCCTCCGAGTTTTTTAAATATGAATATTTTGAATTGAATCCAATTTTTCAAAAGGCTGTCTCGAAAAACCAATGGTTTAATCTTCATCATCTAATATTAACATTATTAGTTACAGGGTTAATTGTAATTTTTTCTGAGTTATTCAAAATTGATGATTTCATAGTTAAAATTGCTATCTCATATTTAATTGTTACATTTGGCATGATGGTAGGAAGACATTTATATAATTTTTTCTCCAATAATTATATAGAAAAAGAGCCTAATAGTTTATCGGGGCAATTATCTTTCACTCATCAATATACTTTGCATGACTCAATGTATATGAATTTTCAAGTAGCAATCCCTATAATCTTAATAGGTATTCTTATTCCTCATCCATATGTCATAGGAGGAATTCTATCCATATTCTCACAAACCATAGTCCATATTTCCTGGATCAGAAAACATCATAAGCAAGTTGACTCTAAAATTGAAAAGAAAGAGCAATCTTAAAAAAAATATCATAACAAACCGCTCAGCTGTGCGTTATGTGTTATTCTTGCACAACAGTGGTAGATTAAATTTTGCAATAAGAGGATGAATCCATGGGGATCTGCACAGCTTCTTCAAATGAACGACGCCAAGATATGCCTGCGACGATATCATTGCAGAACCGATAACGGTTTGGGAAAGCAGGGTCAGGTCTCAACATTAGACATTCAGACATATAATTTTTTTATTAATGCTGATTTTGATAAAATTATAGGAGTTCATAATCTTGAACCCCTATGATAACAATTGCTTGACATCAGGAATTTTTTATATCAATATGATATTGTACATAACAATATAAAAAGGAGTTATGTTTATCCAAAGTTTTTTTCAATTGTATTGGTTCTTTGCACAACTGCGATTTTTATATTTGGTATATTTTTAATTACGGACAAAAAATTTCCAAAATACTAGCTTGAGAATATTCTTAAGATTTTGTATACTATAGTCCTTATGAAAAAAAAAATATTTTTATTAAGCGTGAGTATGAGTTTTTTATTGTTAATGATTAATTGTAACAAAAATGAAAAGAAGGTAGAAAATGCAATGAAGAAAACAGCAGTTGATATTACTAACCCTCTACTGGGAAAATTTGATACTCCCTTTCAAGTTCCTCCCTTTTCAAAGATTAAAAATGAACATTTCATTCCTGCATTTAAAAAAGCTATTAGCATTAATGAACAGGAAATTGAAAAATTGATTAAAAATCCTGAAGCACCCAGTTTTAGCAATACTATTGTAGCTCTGGATAAAAGTGGTATGCTATTGGAACGGGTAGAGAATATATTTTCTAATCTGGAATCATCCAATACTAACCCCCAAATGCAGAAAATGGCCGGGGAAGTATCGGGAATGCTGGCCAAACACAGTGATAACATCAATTTAAACCCAAAACTTTTTAAAAGGGTTAAAACCATATATCAACAAAAAAAGCAATTAAAGCTTGATGGAGAAGATTTAATGTTGCTGGATGAGACCTATAAGGAATTTAAAAGAGGTGGTGCAGAGCTATCATCTGAGAACCAGGGGAAATTACGAGAAATTAATATAAAATTGGCAAAACTGTCTAATGATTATGACCAGAATGTACTCAAGGAAACCAATAAATTCCAGTTAGTTATTGATAAAGAGGATTTATCCGGCCTACCTCAGGATGTGATTGAGGCAGCAAAAAAAAGAGCAAAAGCCAAAAAGATGAAGGATAAATGGATATTTACAACCAGTAAATCAAATATGATACCATTTATAACCTTTGCTGATAAGCGCGTGTTAAGAGAAAAATTGTTAAAGGCTTATCAGACCAGGGGAAATCATAATGATGAGCTGGATAATAAAGCTATCATAAATCAAATTGTTAATTATAGACTAGAGAAAGCTAATCTGCTGGGTTACAAAACTTATGCTGATTATGTTCTTGAAGAGAGCATGGCCAAGAAGCCTAAAAATGTTTATCAACTGATGGATAAGGTATGGGAACCTGCTTTGAGAGCTGCTAAACTGGAGGGGGAAGAATTGCAGAATTTGATAGTAAGAGAGGGTAAAAAATTCAAACTTAAGCCCTGGGATTGGTGGTATTACACTGAAAAGTTAAGAAAAGAAAAATATTCCATTAAGGACTCTGCTGTAAAACCCTTCTTTACTCTTGATAATGTTAGAAACGGGGCTTTTATGGTTATTAACAAGCTTTTTGGTTTAAAGTATGTGGAGAGAAAGGATATCCCAAGATATCATAAGGATGTTAAGGTTTATGAAGTGTTTGACAAGGATGGTTCTCACCTTGGTGTTTTATATTTTGACCCTTTTTCAAGGCCGAGTAAAAGGGGTGGCGCCTGGATGACCAGCTACCGCAAACAGTATATGGATGGCGATAAGATGATTCATCCCATTGTTTCGGTAAATTATAATTTTGCCAAGGGAAGCAATGGTATTCCTTGTATGTTGAGTGTCGATCAAACTACTACTGTTTTCCATGAGTTGGGACATTCTCTGCATGGATTGCTGTCTAACTGTAGATATCACAGACTGTCTGGAACTTCAGTGCCTAGTGATTTTGTTGAATTGCCTTCCCAGTTGATGGAACACTGGGCTATGAACCCGCAAGTTATGAAGATGTATGCTCTAAATTACCAGACCAAGAAGCCTATTTCTGATAATTTGATCAGGAAGATTGACAAAACCAGTCATTTTAATCAAGGATTTATTACGGTTGAATATCTATCTGCAGCTTATCTTGATATGGATTACCACACTCTAACTTACAAGAAGAAGTTGGATATTGATAAGTTTGAGCAGGAATCAATGAAAAAAATTGGTTTAATCCCTCAGATTGTAGTTAGATACAGAAGTACTTTTTTCACACATATCACTGGTGGTTATGCAGCTGGATATTACAGTTATATTTGGTCAGGAGTATTGGATAATGATGCTTTTGAGGCCTTTAAAGAAAAGGGGATATTTAATAGAAAGACAGCTGATTCTCTCAGAGAAAATATCTACTCCAAGGGCGGTACAGTTGATCCTATGGTCCTATACAAAAGATTCAGGGGACATGCACCTGATGTCAAGGCTTTACTGAGGAATAGAGGATTGATTAAATAAATCTCCAGGTAATTTTTTATCTTCTTTAAAGAAGCTAAACATCTGTGTGTAACAAATCGTTTCAATTGATATTTGACTTTTTGTTTATGTTGATTTAACCTGAACTCTTTTTAATCAGAGGATAAAATGAAATTTGCCGTTAAAAAAAAACAACCAACCAGCAAAATGTGTTTTGTCTGCGGATCTGGAAACTCATCAGGCCTGCATGCAAGGTTCTATGAACTTGAGAATGGAGAGCTAACCGCTCTGTTTACACCGGGAGAAGAGCATCAAGGCTATCCTGGGAGGCTTCACGGCGGAATTGCGTCAACCATTCTAGATGAAACTATCGGACGGACAATTATGCTGAACGATTCGGATGAGTACTGGGGAGTTACGATTGAGTTTACATCGAGATATAGAAAACCCATTCCTCTCGGGTCTCAGATCCGGGTTGTTGCAAGGGTTACACAAAACTCGAGCAGAGTCTTTGAAGGTTCCGGGGAGATTCTCCTTGAAGACGGAACCATAGCTGTAGAGGGAAAGGGAAAGTACCTGAAACTTGACCTGTCTAAGATCGGTGATATAAATGAGCTTGATGAAGAGTGGGATGTGAAACTAACACCGGAAGATCCAGAATATATAGATATCTGATTTTTAGGGTTGTTGGGTTACAGTTTATCCTGATAATATTTAGTACATAACAATATAAAAAGGAATTAAATATAATGTTTTCAAATGCGATTGTTCGGAAGCCTGGTAGAAGTATAATCAAGGGATTAACCGAAGCGAATTTGGGAGTTACTGATTATCACAAGGCTATTGGTCAACATGAATCTTATGTTTGTGCATTGAGGGAGTGTGGACTAAATGTAAAGGAATTGGAAGCAAATGAAAATTTTCCAGATTCCACATTTGTGGAAGATACGGCTTTGTTAACTCCGCATTGTGCAATTATCACTAATCCGGGGGCACCATCTCGGAGAGGTGAAATCATTGAAATGAAGAGAGTTGTTCAAGAATACTATTCTGACATTGAAGAAATATTATTGCCAGGAACAGTCGAAGCTGGTGATATAATGATGGTTGAAAGTCATTTTTATATAGGTTTATCTGTACGGACGAATTTAAAGGGGGCAGAACAGGTTATACGTATCTTAAATAAATATGGAATGAGTGGCTCGGTAATAAAATTGGGAAAAGTACTTCATTTAAAAACAGGTTTAGCCTATTTAGAAAATAACAATTTAGTGGTTTGTGGAGAATTTTTATCTAATCCGGAATTTAAGAAGTTTAACATTATAGAAATTCCCGAAGAAGAAAGTTATGCAGCCAATTGCATATGGATAAATGATAAAGTATTAATTCCAAAAGGATATCCAAATACAAAACAGAAAATTGTAAGTGCTGGTTACTCGATAGCTGAAGTTGATGTATCTGAATTCCGCAAATTGGATGGTGGATTGAGTTGTCTATCATTGAGATTTTAGGGAAGTGTAATCTAACAATGGCTACAACTCGGAACAAGCACATGAATTTATCCTTTTTAAATAATAAGGGACGATATTTTTTTTAACTCTCATTGATTTGAACAAATATTCTTTAAAATCGGTTAATTCATTTTTCATATTATATCTCAACAACATATTGTTTTATAATATATATTATGTAGTATAAAAATTTTTTTTGTAAAATTTTTTCATAATTGTTATTTGACTTTAGAGATTCTTCTAAATATAATTATATTTTATATATAACAATATAAATAAGAGTTATATGGTAATTAAGTGAAAGAAACCTAGTTAAATATTTTATTTTACGAGAAGGTCATATGAAAACTTTATTGGTAAATATTCGAAGTGTGTTAAGCATTTGTCTATTGATAATTGTACTCCAATTGGAGGCACAGTCACAGAAGCAAGTGCTAAACAGTGATAGCGAAGACTTTGTAACTAACAGTGGTGTAAAAATATGGTACAAAGTTGAGGGAACTAGTACATTAAACTCTATTCCTCTCATCATAATCCATGGTGGGCCGGGTGCTACTGCACGTCCTTTTGAAAAAACAATTGGACCTGAGATCGCGAAGGTTCGCCAAGTCATTTACATGGATTATCGGGGTTCTGGGCGCTCAGACCGTCCTAAAGATCCAAGTAAATACTCATTTGCGATTTTGGCTAATGATGTAGAAGCCATTCGTAAAGAATTAGGAATCAAGAAATGGTCAGTGTTTGGTCACTCCAATGGTGGAGCAACCGCAATCACCTATGCTCTCAAGTATCCCAATAATGTTGCCACTATTATTCTTTGTTGTCCATTACTTAGCCCGACAGACCTTGAAATGAACATGATTTACAAGGTTGCACTTACACCTTTAGATCAATTTGAACAGGCAAGAGCAATTTATAAATCAAACCAAAGCATTGAAGTGCGTTTTGGTAAGCTGCTTGAATTAATCGATATAAAGACACGTTACAAGTTCCAATATTATAATCCTGAAAACAGCGCTGTTCTTGATAAAATCCAAACTGACATGGAAAAAGAGATCGGTAAAGGTCTCATGGAACCTGCGTTGATAAAAGGTCTAATATCAAATGGATTTTTTGAATTTGATGCTTTCAAGTCAGCAAATGACTTGCCAATGCCTGTGCTACTTTTACTGGGAAGGTATGACAGTGAAATCAGCCTCGATAATGCCATGAAGTTTGCACTTACGGTACCTAATGGATATATTACCTTATTAAACAACAGTGGCCATCATCCATATCTTGAAGAAACGAAAGCGAGCGCGCAGCAAATAAATTCTTTCCTGTTGCGGCATTCTATTAACTGAAAAAGTTCAGATACATATTGGACTTTTTTGATGGTGTAAGAAAAATGAATATATACAAATGTTAGTTGCTATTTATAAAATAAAAATATTATGAGACTAAAAATTATCCTTATAGTTTTTGTACTATCAACGATAGCATCATTAGGACAAAATGAATCATGGAAATATTTAGGTCAAACCCCACCAAGCAAAACAGCACAATTATTTGCTCCTGATACTATTAAGCATTTAGCTCATAGCAGTCCAACTTTTACTCCAGATGGAAAAGAAATATACTGGTCTACTGTAAGTGAGAATAAAGAACCAAGAAAAATATATTATGTAAAATATGAAAATAACAATTGGTCAGAACCAAAGGTTGCAACATTTTCTGGAAACTATCATGATGATCAGCCTTTTATTTCCTATGATGGTCAAAAGTTATATTTTGCATCAAAGCGACCCAAAGGCATAAATGGACAACAGGAATTAGATATTTGGATTTCAAAAAAGATCGATCAGGGATGGGGTGAACCGAAGCCAATCGATAAATTGATAGGGTTTTGGACACCATCAATAACTCGCACTGGTACGATTTATTTTCTGGATATCATTAAAGGAAAAGTTGGCATATCTCGATCAGAATTGATAAACGGTGAATATTCGACTTCTGAATTCCTTCCAGAACAAATAAATCAAAAACAATCCCAGAATTGGTGTCCATTTATTGCACCCGATGAAAGTTATTTAATATTCTCTTCAGATAGAGAAGGTGGAGTTGGTTCGGGAGATTTATATATTTGTTTTAAAGATGAGAAAGGTGAATGGAAAGAACCCATAAATATGGGAGAATCAATAAATACTTCAAAACAAGAAAGATTTCCAGGAGTTTCCCCAGATGGGAAATATCTATTCTTTACAAGATGGCATAGTCCTCCAAATCACCATGATTTGTACTGGATAGATGCAGATATTATTAATGATTTAAGAAATAGAAATAAAAAATAAACGGCAACAAACAGCAAATAAATGGGGGTCAAGTTTTGTTTTTTGCAATGTTTTTAATAATAAATTTTATTTTAAATTGTCAAAGTGTCAAGCACAGTCACTCCTGCAATTTATTTGACTTTAGAGATTCTTCTAAATATAATTATATTTTATATATAACAATATAAATAAGAGTTATGTGTTTTGTAACCGTTAAAGATAGCCATTCTTACGCAAACCTAATTTAAGGAGGAAAGAACAATGAAGCAAATGAGAAACGTTTTTTTGTTAATTGCCATTGTTTTAAACGGATTAATTCTGGTGTCGCCACAATTTTCGTATGCTCACTGCCAGATCCCATGTGGGATTTATAATGACTACGCCCGAGTTCAATTGATACTCGAAGATGCCGCTACCATAGAGAAATCAATAAAGTTAATAGTTGAATTGTCAGGTAAGTCCGATGCTCAATCGCAGAACCAATTGATTCGCTGGGTAATGAATAAAGAAAAACATGCCCAAAATATTATCTCTACGATTAGTGATTATTTTTTGACGCAACGAGTTAAACCGAATCAAAAAGACTATGCTAAACGCTTGATAAAGCACCATGTGGTAATTATTGCAGCAATGGAATCCAAGCAAAATGCTGATATGAAATATGCTAAAGCCCTCAAGGACAGCATTGAGGCTCTGTTACCTTACTATCCTGAGCAGAAGCACTAGAACAGCTTACATAACCATAAGGTCAATCCGACACAGCGCCTCGTGTGGCTTACCCAAATCGTTATGTATGTACTCTTCAAACCAAATGAAAGGAGTATTGGTAAATGGAAAGAAAGGGGATGGTGCTTGCTTGACTTTATGATTCTTCTAAATATAATTAAATTTTATATATAACAATATAAATAAGAGTTAGGCACTTACTACTACATCAAGTAAAGGAGAGAAAGACTTATGAGTTTATTTAGAAGATTATTTGGCAAAGGACAAAGTTCTCGCGGCATAACCGATTGTTATAAGTGTCGGCGCAATGTCGGTGACGGCTCCTTGTCCCATACCGCGGCAGTTTTTGCATCTGGATCGTTCTCCAGCACGACGTATGATTGCAAATCCTGCGGCAAGAAATATTGCCTTGATTGTATGTCCGTGTTGAAAAAAAGCGGCGGGTTTTGCGATGCTTGCGGAGGTATGCTTGGCTGGTGATTAACAAACTTTGGCATAATGGGTGCTTATAACGGGGGGCAGGGTTAAGATCAAATTATAAAAAATAGGGTCAGGTCTTTCGTTTTAGCACTGCGCTCCAAAATGTATGTGAATGCAACCATTATATAGTATAAAAAATAATTTTTGTTTGACTTTAGAGATTTTTCTAAATATAATTAAATTTTATATATAGCAATATAAATAATAGTTATACCCCTAATAGAAAACAAAATTATTATGGATTAACCAATTAAAAGGAATTATTACGAATGGATAATTTAGACAGAGACAGAATTGAACAGCTATTTAAAACAAGAAAAAAAGCACACTCTTATTATATGAAAAAGTCAAAAGTTTACCAATCCTTTGTAAATATGGAGCAAGCCACTTACAAGGATGGGGCTTTGAGTAAAAAACAAAAAGAACTAATTGCAATTGGAATTTCTGTTGTGATTGATTGTAAATCTTGCATGGAATGGCATATAAAACAAGCTTTAGATGATGGTGCGACGGAAGAAGAAATAATAGAATCGATAGAAGTAGGAATGGAAATGAGTGGAGGTCCTGGTACTGCCTCAGCAAGATTTGCAATGAACGTAATTGAATATTACATGGAATCGAAATGATTATTAAGATAAAAGAACAAGACAATTTTGAAATACTAACTAAATTGCTAAACGATTCTTTTATAACTGTAGCAAATGAATATGGTATAACAAGGGAGAATTGTCCTTTTCACAATGCATTTATTAATAGTGAGACTTTAAAAAGTAAACTAACCGAAAACAGAGATTTATACTCATGTGTCAAAAAAGGCGATTGGTAACATTAAAAATCCAGTAGATGATTTTTTTGATTAAAGAGGTTGTAAATGATAAAAGAAATATATCAACAATTGTTGTTAGCCCACCAATTAGGTTGTATAACAACAATGAATATACACAGTCGTTATGGGCAAGGCAAAATGAATGAACTAATAATAAAACAGGAATAAACAATTATGGAACAATTTTTAGAATCCACCTTTTGGACAGAACTTTTCAAAAACGGCCAAAACTGGCTAATTAATGAACTGCCGGGATTATTAATTGCGTTAGTGCTATTTTTTTTAGCATTTAAAATAATTGGTTTTTCTCTTAAAAAGTTAAAAAGAACTCTTTTAAACCGAGCTGCTAAGAATGATACGCTAGACACAGTTGAAGCAGAAAAAAGGATTATTACCCTAACATCTATTATTCACAGTTTAATAAAAATAATTCTGTGGGTAATATTTTTAATGATTATACTGCAAAAATTCGGTATAAATATTGCCCCAATATTGGCAGGAGCTGGTATCATTGGATTGGCTGTTGGCTTTGGAGCACAAGAACTGGTAAGGGATTTTATTTCCGGATTTTTTATCATTCTTGAAAATCATATTCGTACTGGTGATGTGGCAATAATAAATGGAACAGGTGGATTGGTTGAAAAGATAGAGTTTAGAACTACCACCCTTCGTGATTTTTCCGGAGTTGTACATATTTTCCAAAATGGCAAAATTAGTGAAATATCAAATATGACAAAAGATTGGTCTGCAATTGTATTTGATATTGGTGTTGCATATAAAGAAAATCCACAAGTGGTGATGGATTTAATGAAACAAGTTGGAGACGAACTACAGAATGATCCGGAATTTAAGGATAAAATTATTGAACCAATGGAGATATTTGGCTTAGACAAGTTTGCGGATAGTGCAATTATTATTAAAGCCCGTTTAAAAACTAAACCAATTCAACAATGGGCAGTAGCTCGAGAATACAGAAAACGCCTAAAATATGCTTTCGACCAGCATAATATCGAAATACCATTTCCACATACAACTGTTTATTGGGGTGATAGAATAAATCCTTTAAAGTTAGACGTCAATAATCAAATGTTAGATAAATTAAAATAACTACCATATCATGGATATCAACAATAACAAATTGGTTATGGCTGTCAGGGAACTTTCTGATCGAAAAATGAGAGCTGTTGATGAGCGACGAATATATACAAATTTAAAGATTTGGCGTGTAGACATCCATTGGTATCATCTGTATGCGGATTGCGGAGCGGCCCTGTGGTATACCCGATAGAAAATTCTAGATACAATATTAAAGCTGGTTATTCCATCTGTGGGGAAGGATGGCAAATCGATCCGGTATACGTATATTATCTACTACGACTTTCAAACAGAACCTGCATAGAAATCGTAAAGGAAAAAGATAATTTTCGATTAGCGACTATACTGCATAATGGATTTCCAATTGGGACTTGTGCCAGTAAAGAGCAAATCAAGGTGCTGGGGTTGGAGCATGATCTAGCATGGGATTTATCCCATCATGGTAAACCTTTTGGAATAAGAAGAAGAAGAGCGATTGTTAAGCGAGACAGCCTTTGCATTTCCAGACCCAATAGTGAGGATCTTCCCCTGATTTTGGAAGAAGAGTTTAAATTTAAGGATATCTTTAAAGCTGTATGGTCAATTTTGACTCTTTCATTTTTATATCGCCCAGCCCCAGTAAGTAATGATTTTATAATACCAACTGGATCGGGGATTGATTTGTCTGAAGAAGAAACTCTTTTTTATTTTGCTGTATCTTTATACTTTCGATTTTTATTATTTGGTTCCCATGAGATAACATGAAAGGTCCAACAAGCCGCTGCAACCGACCGCTTAAACGCGGCGGTTGAGTGGAAACATTCTATAATAGAAAGAACATGTTTTTTGTAAAATTTGTTGACATTAGAAGTTTTTTATATCAATATAATATTATAAATAATAATATAAAAGAAGTTAGACGATTATCGATTGGCAGATTAAAAGGAGGTAAGAAAAATGTATACTTTATACAATAAAGTAGATCTTCTCGAAACAAAGGAGACAGTTGGAACAGGTTGGTTGCCACCAATGCCTGACTTGCGGGACTATTCTGTGGAACATCAGGATATTAAGGGTGTGGCCAAAAAACTTGGGTTAATGGGCAAGACATTATCCATACCTGTAACAGTTGATCTGAGACAGTGGTGTTCCCCGATAGAAAACCAGTTGAATCTCGGTTCGTGCACGGCCCATGCTGGTATGGGGGTGGTGGAATATTTTGAGCGAAGGGCGTACGGAAAGCATATAGACGGCTCCCGTCTCTTTCTCTACAAGGCCACCCGCAATTTGATGAAAGTGATGGGCGATACAGGGGCATGGCTGAGAAATGTCATGGGTGCACTTTGCCTCTGTGGCGTGCCTGACGAGAAATACTGGTCCTATAATGTGTCTGACTTTGATAAGGAACCACCAGCCTTTGTCTACGCAGTGGCGGATAACTATGAAACACTCAAATATTTCTGCCATGATCCCCAGGGTGCAAAAGTACTACCTGCAACCGTGCTTTCAACGATCAAACAGTATCTTGCCGCTGGGATTCCTTCTATGTTCGGTTTCTGGGGATTCTCTTCGTTTGATAACACAAATGTAAAAGGTGGCATCCCCTATCCGTGCCAGGAGGAGACTGCCCAATGGGGTCATGCCATTGTTGCAGTGGGTTATGATGACAACAAAAAGATAAAGAACACGAAATGCAACAAGGAAACGACGGGAGCACTGCTGATCCGCAATTCATGGGGAACAAGTTGGGGTGACAAAGGATATGGATGGTTACCGTACGATTATGTCCTCAACAAACTGGCCATGGATTTCTGGTCCCTTTTAACAATGGAGTGGGCTGACACAAAACAATTTGGCATTTAATAAATTAGAAGTGGTGTGGCAATATCTGTAAAATGGTCGCCTAAAAAAGAGATCGGGGAAGATCGGGGGACGGTGGCTGTAATCTTGAAAACTTTTTAAATCTTGACACATTTCAGAAGGTTTGTGTTGTATTAAAATTTATTCATTTATTGACAATGAATAATAATTCCACTAATATTTCATTGAGATGAAAAAAGGAGGTACATCGTGGGAATATTTGATTTTTTCAAAAAAAGCAATGACAGTTCCGGTAAAACAAAGGTAAAAAAACCAAAGTTTGTGGGTACCGAAACTTCAGGAAATGGCACTTATGAAGTTTATAAGGGCAATGATGCGGAATCAGCCAAAGCATTTTTAATGGAAAAGAGGGTGGATAAACCACAATATTATGTGGTTGTTGAAACTCCGGGGGGAAACTGGGGAATGGATATTAAAGGACTCTATCTGGAGAAGTTATTGCCATGGCAGAAAAACATCCAATCTGCTGAATGCAGTGGAACAGTTACTAAAATGCCGGATATGTTTGGACTTCAAATGGCAGCAAGAGGGATTAACGATAATTTTGTTACAGAAATAAAATGTGGAAAATGTGAAACCGAATGGCACGATGCAATCCGTTATAAAAACGTTACGGTTGTCAAATGCCCAGGTTGTAAAGCATTAAATAAGGTTAACAGCAATAACTATAATGTGGTTATGGTATAAAAACAAAAGAATTAACCAAAATCCATACCCTATAAGCAAAATGTAAGTTTTTAAAATGCAACCCAAAAAAATTTCCATAAAAAAAAAGCACAGGGCTCCAATAGTGAATGTGAAATACAGTCCTTCGGGAAAATATCTGATTTCAGCGGATCAGGAAGGAAAAATTATTTTATGGTTGAATCACTCTTTCTGGGGCCCAAAAAGTATTTTTTCTCCTCACACCCCTTTAACGGGTGTTTGGTTCAGCGAGGATGAAGAATGGTTGATATCCGGATATCAGCATGGTTACCTCCTGGTTTTAAGTCTCCCCAAATTAAAGATCTCAAAAGAAACACAGCTTGGAGAAAACACAAAAAAAAACATACTATCCGGTACATCCAGACCTATTTTAAACTGGGTGGTCCATGCAAACATGCCCATAGGAAATCAATATCTAAATGCTGCATTGGAGTTTCGAAATTTTTATTCGCTACAATATGATAGCCTGAAAATTATGAAACACAAACATTTTCCAGGATCATTAATTGACTATACAACCAATAGCAAAACAGAAAACCATATTTTCTTCGGGGATGATTTGGGATCGGTTTACAAATATGATTTTTCCACCCAATCTCTAATCTTTTTTGCCGTTCATCAGGAAGTGGTTAAAGCATATGACCGATCATTTAATCCAACCACAATACGATCCGCCACTGGAATTGCCGGACTTGCATTATCAACAGATGAAAAATTATTGGCCACCTCAAGCCGCACAGGAGGTATCCAGATCTGGGAAACACAAAAAAAACAAGAATTATATCAAGATGTTTTAAAAAAAGCCCCAAAAATTGACTTAAAACCAAGAAGGGAAGTGTGGCTTCGTGGTCTTTCTTTTTTCCAGGGCACATCAAGTATTGTATCCGGTGGTGACGACGGGATCATTGAAACGGGCGATATTAATAACGAATTCCTGGAAGCCTTTACCAAATGTGAATCTGGAGTGCGTGATCTGGCCTGTTCCCCATCAGGCAATCAGATAGCTATTGGCTGCGATAATGGCTTGCTTTATTTTATTGACACCTAAATTTACGGATCCTTTTAATTTTAAACGGATTAAAGCAAGGAGAATAAAAGATGAAAAAAGGATTTTCTTATTGTGTTTTTTTTTATTTCCTGATTTTTCATATCTGTTTCGCTTCTAGATTAAATGCAAAAATACATTTTGAAAAGATATCTATAGCCCAAGGGCTTTCACAGAGTATTGTAGAAGCAATTATTCAGGACAAAAGCGGTTTTATCTGGATTGGAACTGAAGATGGTCTAAATCGGTTTGACGGTTACAAGTTTGATATTTTCAAGGAAAACCAATATAAACCAGGCAGTTTGACACATGATAACGTTCTGGCTCTACTTGAAGGCAGAAATGGAATGATATGGGTGGGAACCTTTTACGGCGGGCTTAATCGATTTAATCCTTTTACTGGGAAAAGTATCGGATATCGTTTCAATGTGGATGATAAAAAAAGTATAAGCAGTAACGTGGTCAGAACACTATTTGAGGATAAGCAAGGGATCCTGTGGATAGGTACAGATAATGGACTGAACAAATTGAATCAAGTTACAGGTGAATTAATGCGATATTCCCAGTTGGATTTCAATTCTGAAACCCCGGGTTTGGGAGAAATTTATGATATTTGTGAAGACAGTATGGGAAATCTTCTTATAGCTACAAATGGAAACGGAATTATATCTTTAAATCTGGAAACTGAAGAATTCAGAACAATAGATATTGCAAAGGAGAATTCAGGAAAGGAAGAGTTAAATCGGATCAGATGTCTGCTGTTTGATAAGAATGGCATTTTGTGGATCGGAACCGATGGAGGCGGGCTGGTAAAATGGGACAGGAAGAAAAACAGATATACTGTATTTGAAAACAAGCCTAATGACCCTAGGAGTATCAGTAATAACGGGATCCGCAGAATATTTCAGGACAGTATGGGTAAACTCTGGATCGGTACTGATGGAGGGCTTAATATTTATGATTTTAAAAGCAATACTTTCAAATCATATATTAATAAACCTGCAGATCCTTCAAGCCTTAGCCATAATGAGATCCACTCTATTTTTGAGGATCGATCAGGGATTATCTGGATAGGAACTTATGGAGGCGGAATAAACAAGTTTTCTGCAAAAGGAAAGGCTTTTTCCCACTTTTATTCAGACCCCTCAAATAAGAACTCGCTGAGTCACAATATTGTCTGGGCTTTTCATGAGGAGGAGCCGGGTATACTATGGATTGGAACCCATGGGGGGGGAATTGACAAGTATGACAGAAAGCGCAACAGGTTTCGTAATTATCATGCGGATCCGGATAACCCAAATAGTCTAAGTGATAACAAGGTTAGATTACTTTTCAAGGATCGCACAGGAAATTTTTGGGTTGGAACTAATGGGGGAGGGTTGAATCTTTTCGATCGGGAAAGAGAGACATTTACTGTTTTCAAGAACAATCCCAATGATCCCAACAGCCTGTGCCACAATGAGATTCGCTGTATAACTCAGGACAGATCGGGTTACCTCTGGGTAGGTACTCATGGTGGTGGTTTAAGCCGTTTTGATTTTAAGTCGAAAGCTTTTAAAAATTACCGCTATAATCCTAATGAGCAGAATTGCCTTGGTAATGATGTGATACGTACGCTGTTTGAAGATTCTAATGGTTTTCTATGGATAGGTACATACGGCGGAGGCCTGAACCGATTAGATTTGAAAACAGAAGAATTTACCCATTATAAGAACAATATCAATGATCCAAAAAGTATAAGCAACAACTACCTATTCGCCATTCATAAAGATGAACAGGGAATAATGTGGATTGGAACCGAAGGAGGATTGAATAGATTTGATCCAGCAAAAGGAGCTTTTTCACACTTAGATAAGGAAGATGGATTAGCTGATAACACAATATACGGGATACTGGAGGATAAATCCGGCAAGCTCTGGATGAGTACCAACAATGGACTGTGCTGCTTTGATAAAAAAACCGGAGTTTTCAAAAACTTCAACGAACAGGATGGGCTGCAGAGCAACGAATTCAATGGGGGATCCTTTTACAAAAGTCAGTCAGGTGAAATGTTTTTTGGTGGTATAAACGGTTTTAACTCATTTTTCCCGTATGAAATCCAAGACAATTCTTTTATTCCCCCGATAGTAATTACTTCATTTAAACTGCTGAATATAGAATTGTTTTCAGCTTCAGCTATGTTAAAAAGGAAAGAGATTGAACTGTCTTACAAGGATTACCTGTTTTCAATTGAATTTGCTGCTCTTGACTTTACCAGCCCCAACAAAAACCAGTACGCTTTTAAACTAGAAGGGCTAGACAAAGACTGGATCTATACAGATTCAAAAAACAGAAAAGCCACCTATACCACCCTTGCTCCCGGTAAATATGTTTTTAAAGTAAAAGGATCAAATAATGACGGAGTCTGGAATGAAGAAGTCGCTTCTCTGATTTTAAGAATAAATCCGCCATTCTGGCTAACCTGGTGGTTTAAACTGTTGATAATTATTACAATAATAGTTTTTTCATGGTTTTTGTATAGCAGAAAAGTAAAGAGTATTTTTATAAAAACTCGTATGGAAACTGAGATGAAAGCTGCGCAAAATGCACAGATGTCAATTATGCCTCAGGGAAAACCTGAAATTCCCGGGTTTGATATTGAGGGAATCTGCATTCCTTCCTATGAAGTAGGGGGAGATTTTTTTGACTACCTGTGGGTTAACAGGGAAAGCGGTCGTTTGGGCATTGTTGTAGGAGATGTTTCCGGTAAAGCAATGAAAGCAGCAATGACAGCTGTTATGTCAAGCGGGATTATTTTCTCTCATGCTGAAGAAACCTATTCCATAAACAAAATTATGGTTAAACTCAACAAGACTTTGAAAGTGAAAACGAAAAAACAGGTGTTTACTGCTCTGGGAATAATGACAATTGACAAAAAAACATTGGAAGTTGAGATAGCAAATGCCGGGCTGCCTGAACCAGCGCTTTTGAAATCGGGAAAAGTCAGTTTTGTAAGAGCTGAAGGAACAAGATATCCCCTCGGAATCAGGGATGTGAAAAAATATCCCTATTTCAAAACTAGTCTGAATAAAGGTGATATTGTTGTTATGCTTTCAGATGGAGTCTTGGAATCCTGGAATTCAAAGTCTGAGTTTTATGGCAAAGAAAGCTTAAGGGAGGTTTTGGAAAAAGTAATTGTAAATAAAAGAAATTATTCAGCAAAGGAGGTAATTGAACTGATTTTGGATGATATAAGAGAATTTTCGGCAGGAACATTGCAGCATGATGATATGACAATAGTTGTGGTGAAAATAAAATAACAGAGAGGTATAAGGCCCCGGAAACAAATGGTATTCCCGGCGAAAAATTCCCTGGTTTTAGTAGTTCAACAAGACTACATGTATTGATAATTATCTCAATTTATGGTATAATATAGTTTAATAGTGATATTTTTCTAAAGTTTAAAAATTCTCAATTCAGTTAGATCTGAAATAAACAGAGTTTTTTTCGGTTCATATTAGTGCCAGGACTTATTTTTATTTATAACTGATACACTTAAACGGGGAGAATCAGCTATCAAAAAAAGGAGCAGAAATGGACTTGAACGGATTTGAAAATACAGGTATAGATCCTCTATTGATCAGGGCGATAAAGGAAATGGGTTTTGAAAAACCCATGCCAATACAGGAGAAAGTAATACCAGTAATACTTGAACAAGAGAGGGACGTTGTCGGGCTCGCCCAGACAGGAACAGGAAAAACAGCTGCATTCGGATTACCACTCATCCAGAAAACAGATAAAAAAAGTAAAAATATTCAGACAGTAGTTCTCTGCCCTACCCGTGAATTGTGCATGCAGATAACAAATGATATTCAAAATTATTCAAAATATGTCAAAGATTTTCGTGTTACTGCAATATACGGTGGTGCAAGTATTGAAGGGCAGTTAAAAGAATTAAAAAAAAATCCGCAAATTATCATCGCAACCCCGGGAAGACTTCTCGATTTTATTGAAAGAAAAAAGATCAATCTTTCAAAAATAGATTCGATTGTACTTGATGAAGCAGATGAAATGCTTAACATGGGTTTTAAGGAGGAGTTGAATTCGATCCTCGAAAAAACCCCTGACTCAAAAAATACTTATCTATTTTCTGCAACTATGCCGAGGGAAGTTTCGGAAATTGCTTCAAATTATATGAACAATGCGATTGAAATTACTGTGGGAGGCCGTAATACGGGAGCTGAAAACGTTTCCCACTTATACTATATGGTTCAGGCCAGGAATAAATATCCCGCACTTAAGAGGATTGTTGATATTAATCCTGATATTTACGGAATAGTTTTCTGCCGTACAAGGGCTGATACAAAGGAAATTGCGGAAAAACTTATTGAAGACGGTTATAATGCAGACTCGCTTCATGGTGACCTTTCACAGGCGCAGAGGGATTATGTGATGCACAAATTCAGGACGAAAAACCTTCAGATACTCGTTGCCACGGATGTTGCTGCTCGCGGACTCGATGTGGATGACCTGACTCATATCATAAATTATAATTTCCCCGATGAACTGCTGATATACACACACAGGAGCGGGAGGACCGGGAGAGCAGGGAAGAGGGGTATCTCAATTGCGATAATTCACCGGAAAGAAATGCACAAAATTAAATTAACAGAAAAACTCATTAAAAAAAATTTTGAGTACCGGCTTGTCCCTGATGGAAAAGCCATATGCGAGAAACAGCTCTTCAGCCTGATAGACAGGATGGAGAGGGTGGAAGTTGATGATTCCCGGATAGATCCTTACCTTGATGTGATCTATAAAAAATTAAACTGGCTTACTAAAGAACAGCTTATCAAACAGTTTGTCTCCCTGGAATTTAATCGATTCCTGGAATATTACAAGGATGCACCTGATCTTAACATTGTGGAAGGAAGAGAGAACAAAAGAGAGAAAGGGAAAAAATTAAACAGATCCGAAGTGACCAGGTTTTTTATAAAAATGGGGAAAAAGGATAAGGTCAGCCCCGCAGAGATCATTGGGATGATAAATGATATGACCGGAACAAAGAACATATCCATAGGGAGAATCGAAATATTCGGCACCTTTACTTTCGTCGAGGTTGACAAAGCCTTTACCGATATTATCCTGAGTAACATACACAGGGCGGAAATAAACAGAAAACAGGTTTATGTTGAGATCGCAGAACCTCCTGATAAGAACAGAAAAAACCCAAAAACAAAAGAAAGGCCTTTCCCGAAGAAGAAAAGATCGAAAAACAAAAATCAAAAATTCTCCTAATATTTCATTAAGATGAAGAAAAGAAGAAGAGTGACGGTGGCTGTAATCTTGTAAACTTTTTAAAACTTGATATTTTAGTTGAATATAATAGAAGTCCTGAAAAACTTATAGACTCAAAACCATCTAATAGTACTTATTATATAGAAAAGCCAGAACAAAAACAGAGTTTTTGTTTAGATCATTTACTTGTTTTATTTAATATGAAACAAATAAGAAATATCTTAAATTTTAAATCGATAGGTAAATTTAACCATAAAAATATTATCCCCAGGCGCTTTAATTAAATTGGTGAAATCCCGGCCCAATTCAAAGTCTCCTGGATTGGCATAATCAGCTCTATTCTGAGTCCAGACAAAGTATAGTATTGATCCTGGTCTATATTCCCAGCGTAATACAATTGTCCCTCTTAGAGATTTAAGATTGAAATCAGGATTACCAAAGGTGAAAGGAGAAGCAGGGCCAGCATCATCCGGGTCCACTGTATAAGTGTCATTGGCAAAGGAGATGGTAGAACCATTTTCACCAAAGATATTAAAATCAAATGATTTTGCTCTGGCTAATTCTTTGAAATTATTATAGTCTCCTACTGCAATGAAGGGTTGGATGTAGGCCTGAAGGCTTAATTTAGGGGTAAAGATCCAGTCAAATCGGAGACTGCAGGAAAGGGTTTTTTGCCGAATGTTTCCAAAAATATATCTATTACTATAGGTTTCTGTCATAAAGGGATCCTCTACCTGGGTTACCCATTGAGCCAAATCATTATTATAGGAATAACTGGGATTCAGGGTAATATTAAAATTACTGCTGGGTTTCCATCTGACATTCATATAAATACTATTGTCGTAAGTTCCAGAAATGCTTTTCAGGTGGTATCCACCCACATTAAGGACTAAGGGCTTACGATCATCAGTATTTATTCCAAAATCCATCCAGGTATAGGTGGGGGAGATGGCTAAAGGGCCACCACGGGTGAGGTATTTATCCCATCGTTCAGGATTATGACTTAACTGGAAATATAAACCCAGGTAGTTTTTTAAGGTAGCATTGACAATAGCAATAAGACGTTGGTCACTAATCAAATTGCCCCCAAAGTCGTAATTTCTCTGTGTGATAAGTAAGAGTTGCCAGTTTCTTAGTATTTTACCTGGTTTAAAATATTGATAGCCGAACATTATATGCCCGTTAATTAAATCACCAGACCACTGAAATCCCAAATCAGTAGAATCAAAACCTGGAGAAATCAAACCCAATGCAGTACTAAAAATAAAATTACCAGTGTGTTTTACTACCTGAAATCGGCCAGACCACCCATCCATTGAGGTGGCATTTTCATCCAGACTAACATGGGTAGCATCAGGCCGTTGGAAATAATGAGGATAGGAGTGTTGTATGTCCCAGATTTTTTCTTGACTTCCTATTACTCGAGTTCCTGCCAACCAACCGGTAACCACCCAAGTTTTCTTTTTATCTAGAGCAGTCCATCCATCCAGAGCAAAACTAAAGGCATTTTTATTTAAAAGGCTTTGCAACATCTCATTCTTCAGGTTGCGGAAAACCGATGTTGCTATAAAACCAATTCCCTGTTTCCCTTTATTAAATTCCTTCTGTATTCGAATCACATTGTAATTAGTGAAGGGTTCCACCTCATGTAAAGATCTGGAGCCATTTAAATCAACTTCTGCATTTTCCCTTTGAACGAAAGCACTGAGAATACCTATATTCCAACCATTATTTTTACCAATTTTTCCGGTGATCTTTGAGGCAGCTAAAATAGTTGAACATTCAGGATATGATACATATCCTTTAGTGTCAACAGTCTCCTGGAGTGGGCGGCCAATACGACGGCTATAAAAAAGTCTGGGATTGCTCCAATTAGCCCCAATATGCATGCCGGTTCCTCCGATCCCAAAATTAAAAATATTGGCATCCTTTACAAAAAAAGGTCTTTTTTCTGAATAATAACTTTCTGAAGCACTCAGATTAATCACTGCTGGGTCTACTTCGACCTGACCAAAATCCGGATTAAAAGTTAAATCCAGGGTTAAATTACTCTGTAATCCAACCTTAATATCAACTCCAACATTTGCTGAAAAATCTTTACCAGTTTGGAATGGATTTCCTTCTTCTTCTGAGCTAAAAGCTGCCTTTCCAATTGTGTATGGAATTGCTTCAATATACCTTTTTGAGTTGATCCCATTAATACCCTCTAAACGGGCAAAAAATGAAACCAATCCACTCTCTTTGGCCGGCTTCCATGAAAAGATGACAATTTCATTTTTATGCCTAATGTAACGTCTAAAATTAACTCCCCAGATATATTCACCGTTTTTTTTTTGGAATCGTAATTGATCAAAGGGAATTTTAATTTCAACAGTCCATCCCTCTTGGTCAATTTGAGTGCCGCATTCCCAGATCCCATCCCAGGATATATCCATAAATTCATCATTATAGATGCTCCAGTCACAGATTGATCCAGATGGATTTACTGCAAATTGAAATCCACTCCGTCGATCATAATAAGGATCGATATAAAAGGCAAACCATTCAGACTCTGTAAAATCATCCCTTCGTCCTAAGAGACTTATCAGTTTGTCAGGATTTTTATCATACATTTTGGCAGCAACATATATAGCCTCCTGATCATAAGCTATCCAGACCTTGGTTTTTTCAGTGGCTGGTTTGCCATCTTCAGGTTGGGATTGAGTAAATCCACTATATCCATTAATTTTCCAGACTAGTTCATCAAGCACTCCATCTATTTTTACCGGTTTATCAGTTTTTAGTGCTTTAACCACCTTCTGAGGTTGTTTTTCCTGCCCTTTCAGAGGTATAAATAAACTAAATACAACAATCAACATTGATAGTATAAGCCTTTTCATTTTATTCTACTGATTATTCAAACGTATGAAAAGGCAAAAGGTTCTAAGGAGAAGAGGAGAAGGAGAAGGGGTCAAGTCTTCGTTTGACTTTTGTTTAGAGTTTTTCTTTAGATCATTTACTTGTTTTTAAGTTTGCCTATTGGCATTATATAAAGAGGTTCTTCTTCTTTTGGCATATTTAAAACCTCCCTTACCTTAATATCTGAAAATGCTCCAATACCACATGTACCAATGTTTAAGGAAACCGCTTGTAAATAAATGTTTTCAGCAGAATGACCAAGATCCATACAAACATATCTTTCTCTTCCCCTCTTTCCATATTTTTTACATGTCCTATTATAAATTGCAGAATACACAATATCAGCTGGAGCATTTTTTATCATCTTCTGGTTAAACCCTGCAATACACAGATCATTTCTTTTGTCACCCTTTAAAATTATTTCTAACCTATGATCCTGAGGTCTATATCTGTAAATCCCCGGTTCAAGGCCTGTTACATTACCAGCTACTATATATATTTCAAGAGGATAAAGAGCTCCAGCAGAAGGTGATGTTTTCAATCCACCCCTTAAATAGGCAGGACCATTCTCTATTTTATAGGTAATCCCATAAGCTGCCCATAAAATTTGTGAAATTTCTTCAATATTCAATGGTTCATTTTTATAGGATCTTATTGATCTTCTCTTATATAAAGCGTTTTCAATTGAGATTTTACTATTGTAGTTAGGGGTTGGCAAAGAAATCATACCTTTCTCCTCCTTATTTGTATTTGATTTGTAACCATATGAAAATGAATGAATTAAAAAAAACAAAAAACATAGTACTAACAATATTTTTATAAAAAAAACTTTCATTTGACCTCCCTTTTTTTATCAACTGAAATTTATCTTTTTAATCTTTCTCTTTAATGAAGAGATATTATTTGTGATGTAATTATTCTGTAATAAGGGATTTTTTAATATTTGTTCAGCATCAATTTTAGCTAATTTAAGTATTTCATAATCTCTTTTTGTATCAGCAATTTTGAAATCAAGATACCCGGATTGCTCAAAACCAGAAATCATGCCCCCTCCCCTTATCCTTAAATCCATTTCAGCGATCTTAAATCCATCATTTGTTGAGCTAATAATTTTTAAACGTTTTTTCCCATTTTCAGTTACTTGCTGAGAGGGAATTATATAACAATAAGATTGGAAACTACTCCTGCCAACACGTCCCCTTAATTGATGAAGTTGTGAAAGACCATACCTATCTGCATTTTCAATAACAATCATAATTGCATCTTTTACATCTATGCCAACCTCTATTACTGTAGTGGATAAAAGAACTTTTATATCACCATTTATGAACTTATTTAATATTCTAGCTTTTTCTATATTTGGAGTTTTCCCTGAGATAATTCCAATTTGAGAGGGTTTGAAAATCTCTTTAAAATATTCAGAATCTTCTTCAATGGAGTGTAATTGTGAAAAAAAATCAGATTTTTCAATGAGTGGAAGTACAATATAAGTTTTCTCACCCTTTTCAATTTTAATTTTCAGCCATTTATAGAATAAATCTCTTTTTTCCGTGTCAACTATTTTTGTTATTATTGATTTTCGCCCTTTTGGTTTGTTTATGATCTTCGAAACATTAAGATCATTGTAAAGCGTTAGGAGCATTGTTCTTGGAATTGGAGTTGCTGTTGTTACAAGAAGGTCAACAGATTTACCTTTGTAAAAAAGAGCAGCTCTCTGAGACACACCAAATCTTTGCTGTTCATCAATGATTATCATAGAGAGATTTTTAAACTCTATGTTTTCATTTAGAATAGAATGAGTACCAAATATAATGTCAATTTCCCCCTTTTTTAATCTTTCTCTAATTTCTCTTTTTTTATTATTAGGCGTTGAGCCTGTTATGATTTCTATTTCTGCATTTTTAAAAAAGGCTTTTGCATTTAAAAAGTGCTGATTTGCAAGGATTTCGGTTGGAACAAGAAAGGCTCCTTGGAAACCATTTATTTTTGCTATAAGTAGGGTTAAAAATGAAACAACTGTTTTTCCGCTTCCAACATCTCCTTGAAGAAGCCTTTGCATTGTTTGTGTACTTTTTAAATCATTTACAACCTCTTCATATACTTTTATCTGGTCAGATGTTAGATCAAATCGAAGACTCTGTTTTATTGATTCCCTGAGCTTATTATTAATTGTATAATTGTTAATCCTTATGTTTTTTTTAAAATATCTTCTAACAAATTGAAGCTCAATTTGAAAAAAAAGAAACTCTTCATATATAAATCTCTTCTTATTATTATAAAATGCATTTTCATTATATGTCTCTGGAAAATGAATCTTTTTTAATGTTTCTGCAATATTTCGAAAGGAGTATTTACTTACAATATGTTCTGGCAAATTTTCAAAATTATCATCAAGAGATTCAAAAATATTTTTAAAGATTTTTCTTAAAGAACCTGACTTTATTATTGATATTTTTGTGTATACAGGCATTACACTTCCATTTTCAATAGTATTAAAAATCATGGGGTTCATTACTTGAAGATAACCATCGTTATTTTCAATATTTCCAAAAAAATATACATTCCCATTTTTTTTTAACAAATCAAATAAATAGGGTTTATTAAAAATTAAAATTTTAATATCATAACATTTTGGCTTTGAATTAGAATTCAATTTATTTTTTTCATAGATATTTGCATGTACTCTTAAAGTAGATAATCTCTTTTTAAAATTTCTTGTTAATTTAACCTTTTTTATTTCGGTTTTGTAAACCTTTTTTTTGCTAATTTCAATGTTATTATCAATATTATTAAAATCAATATAAAAGGCCGGGAAATTAAGTAACAGATCAAAAACAGTTAAAATATTATGTTTTTTAAGTGCTCTGGAATACTTTTCTCCAACGCCTTTTATGTGATCTGTTGAAGAATTAAGTTTTAAATTCAATAGTATAGTGTTATTTTTTTATATCCAATCACACTATTTTTTAGACCCGGTAGAAGATCAAACCAATCAAACATAGATTTTTTGACTTTAAAATTCGTCTGAGCTGCAGAAAATGCTTCATCAAGTATTTCTGGTGAAAAACTTGCTCCATTTATCTTTAGATCTTCAAAAAAAAATCTCATTCTATAATTTTCACATTCAACCTTTCCATTAAACTCAACTTCAATATTTTTTAGAAAAGAAGGCACTTTTTCATATTTTTGACCTGTTAATTTTACCTTCATAGTCCCATTAACATAATTTCCTTTTTCAAGGTTCAATTTTATATATTTAACTTCAGGAGCATATTTTTTTGTATAGATAATATTTAAATAGGAATTCAATTCATCTTGTGTAAAAGTAATCTGCTTTAGAAAAACTGACCTTTTCTGTTTTCCTCTTGCTTTTTTTAAAAATCTATCAACTTTTTCTGCTTTTTCAAGGGAAAATTCTGAACCGAAAGAAAATATTTTAAAAATAAATAAACAAAGTATTAATATTTTAAATTTCATCTATCTAAAATTATAACCTTTCTTCCATCAATTTTCAATCTATTTTCAAAAAAGAGTTTTATTGCCTCAGGATATATTTTATGTTCCTCTTTCAAAATTCTTTTACTTAATGCATCTTCATTATCATCTGATCTTATCTTTACAGGTTTCTGGAGTATTATAGGTCCTGTATCAATTCCTGGATCAACAAAATGAACAGTGCAACCACTTACTTTAACACCATGATCAACTGCCTGTTTTTGTACATTTAGACCTGGAAACGAGGGAAGCAATGCAGGATGAATATTAATTATTCTGTTTTTATATTCCTCTATAAGTTCGGAGTCCACGATTCTCATATATCCTGCAAGACAGATTAGATCAACACCATTCGTTTTCAATAGTTTAATTATATGCTGATTATATTCTATTTTTGTTTTGAACGATTTTGGAGAAATATAGAAATTTTTTAATTTAAATTTTTTAGCTCTCTTTAAACCCCTTGCTTTTTTTTTATCACTTATTACAATTGCAATTTTATAATTTGAATCTCTTTTTAAAGTGGCTCTGTATATTGATTCAAAATTAGAACCTCTTCCTGAGAGAAAAACAGCTACTCTTCCTTTTTTCATAGGATTTAAAATTTATGCCGAAGGGGGGACTCGAACCCCCACAGGATTACTCCCACAAATACCTGAAACTTGCGCGTCTACCAATTCCACCACTTCGGCATGATTAAATTTTATATGATATATACCAATTTTTGTCAAGTATTTATTGCTATTTAAAGTTAAAGTTCACAAGTTTAGTTGAAGTGTATAGAATTTTATGAAATGAAAATTTATTGACACTTTTATCAAAAAATGCTAAATTAATTATCAAATGAAAAAGAGTAAGCCTATTGTTATTGGAGTTGCTGGTGGAAGTGGGTCAGGAAAGACAACAATTATCAATTCTATTATTGATGAGTTGATAGATTATGATATAGTTACAATTCAACATGATTCTTATTATAAGGATAATAGACATCTACCTTTTTATGAAAGAGAAAAAATTAATTATGACCATCCTGATGCTCTGGAAACAAATTTGCTCGTTCAGCATTTAAAAGAATTAATTACAGGTAGAGAGATTGAAGCTCCAGTATATGATTTTACTAAACACACTCGTAAAAAGTATGGAGAAAAGAAGAAACCAGCTCAAATAGTTATTGTTGAAGGAATTTTAATTTTTGTTGAAAAAGAACTTAGAGAATTGATGGATGTTAGGATATTTGTTAGCACGAACAGTGATATAAGATTTATTCGAAGATTGAAGAGAGATATGGCTGAAAGAAATCGAAGCATGGATTCTGTTATTAATCAATATCTTAAATCCGTAAGACCTATGCATCTGTCTTATGTTGAACCAAGTCGAAGGCATGCTGATATTGTTATCCCTGAAGGGCATAACCCTGTGTCAACCCATATGGTTGTGGCAATGATAAAACAACATTCCAAAAAAAAGAAAAATTTGGTTAAAAAAAATGAAATGTGAATTTTTGCAATGATAGAAAAAATATTTATAAATGCCCAGCAACTCCTAGAGGATTCAGTTAAACTTGGTATACAGATTATAAATAGTCGATTTAAACCAAATTTTATAATTGCTATTTGGCGTGGAGGAACACCTGTTGGTATTGCTGTTCAGGAACTACTTGATTATTTTGGGGTTAAGGCTGACCATATTGCAATACGTACATCTGCTTATGAGGGCATTGGCCAGAGAAGTAAGAAAATCAGAGTTCATGGGCTTGATTATATTGTAACAAATATTAATTTTAAAGATTCACTTCTTATTGTAGATGATGTATATGATACAGGATTAAGCATAAAAGCTGTTATTGATACATTAAAGGAGAGAACTAGAAGAAATATGCCACACAATATCAGAGTGGCTACTACCTATTATAAACCTGCTAATAATCAAACAGATCGTGTGCCCGACTATTACATTCATAAAACAGATAAATGGTTGGTCTTTCCTCATGAACTTAATGGTTTGACTGAAGAGGAAGTTTTTAAAAATAGACCTGAGATAAAAAAAATACTTAAAGGAGTAAGAAAGATTTGAAAATCACAAAAGAGTTTATTAAAAAAATACCTAAAACTGACCTTCATTTGCATTTAGATGGTTCGATTCGTATATCAACTTTGATTGAATTAGCTAAAGAAAATGGAATTTCTCTTCCATCATATACAGAAGATGGATTAAAAGAACTTGTATTTAAGGATAAATATGAGAATTTAGGGGAGTATTTAAAAGGCTTCGCTTATACTGGTGCTGTTTTACAAGACAAACCTTCTTTGGAAAGGGTTGCTTATGAACTTGTAATCGATAATTTATCAGAAGGTGTGCGATATATTGAAGTAAGGTTTGCTCCTCAATTACACCAAAATAAGGATCTAAATGTAATTGATGTTTTTATAGCAGTAAACCAAGGATTGGCTAAAGCCAAACAGGAATTTAATTCTACAGATAAAGTAAAATCAGGTGCAGAACCTCCTTTTGGATATGGAATTATCAGCTGTGCTATGCGAATGTTTGATTATGGTTTTTCTGAATATTTTGACAAACTGCTTGATGTTCATAAACACTCAGAACGTAAATGGATATTTTCACTTGCTTCACAAGAGCTGGTAAAAGCATCAATTGAAGCAAGAGACCAATATAATATTCCTGTTGTTGGATTTGATTTAGCAGGAATGGAAAAGGGTTATCCTGCAGTTGATCATAAATTAGCTTATTCTCTTGCACATAAAAATTTTTTAAAGAAAACCGTTCATGCAGGTGAAGACTATGGCCCAGAAAGTATTTTTCAGGCAATTACTGAACTTCATGCTGACCGCATTGGTCATGGTGTCCATTTATATAATCCTAAGTTAATAAAAAATAAAGAAATAAAAGATAAACAAGCATATATAAGAAACCTTGCAGAATATATTGGAGATCGCAGAATTACTCTTGAAATCTGTTTAACCTCAAATATGCAAACAAATCCAGATTTGGTTGAATTGAAAAATCATCCTTTTAAAAAAATGAGTGAATCAAAATTATCTGTAACCTTTTGTACTGATAATCGTACAGTTTCCTCTACAACAGTAACTGATGAAATATTTAAAGCTGTACAAACCTTTAATATTAATCAGAAAGATTTGAAAGATATAGTGATTTATGGTTTTAAAAGAAGTTTCTTTTATGGTACCTACTTAAAAAAAAGGAAGTATGTAAGAAGTGTAATTGATTATTATGACAAAATTGAAAGACAATTCAAGTTAAAAGATTAAAGGCTAATATTTAGTATTTGTTAATTTAAGATAAAATTTATTTAAAAAAAAGTAGGTAAATTATGAATATAACTTCGATTTTAAGAGGTTTTTTTGGTATTTTGTTAATTTTAGGGATTGCTTTTTTATTTTCGAACAACAAAAAAAGAATAAGCTGGAAATTAGTAGGTAAAGGTCTTTTAATTCAATTCATTTTTGCTATTTTTATAATTTATGGAGAAAAGTTGCGTTCCTGGTTCTTCATATTAGGATGCCCTAAAGATATTGTGAACTGGATTGGAGGAGCAGTAATAACTCTTTTAAAATTTATTACTGAAGGATCAAAATTTGTTTTTGGGAATCTTGCTGTTAGTTCTGGTTCTGAGAGTTTGGGTTATTTCTTTGCTTTCCAGGCTCTCCCGACTATTATCTTTTTTGCCTCTCTTACTGCTGTTTTATATTACCTGGGTATTTTGCAAATGATTGTAAAAGGAATGGCATATATGATGTCAAAAATTTTGGGAACCAGCGGGGCTGAATCATTATCAAATACAGCAAATATTTTTATTGGGCAGACTGAAGCACCAATATTGATTAAACCTTATCTGGGGACTATGACAAAATCGGAATTGCTCACAATTATGGTTGGAGGTATGGCAACAGTTGCTGGAGGAGTAATGGCCATTTATATTCAGATGTTGGGTCAAGCAATGGCTGAGATTCATAAAATTGCTCTTCAACAGGCTCAATTGAAATTTGCAGTTCATCTGATTACTGCAAGTGTTATGGCAGCACCAGCATCAATTGTAATAGCTAAAATTTTATATCCGGAAACTGAAGAACCAAAAACTCGCGGAACCGTTAAATTAAAGGTTGAAAGAACCGCATCGAATGTTATTGAAGCAGCTGCTTCCGGAGCTTCTGATGGTATGAAATTAGCTTTAAATGTTGGAGCTATGCTTATTGCTTTTATTGCTTTTGTATATTTTATAAATTATTTTTTCTTAATATTAGGGAGTGTTACTGGAATAAATACCTGGCTTATAAAACAATTCGGGCAACCCCTTTCTATGCAATTAATACTCGGGGTTGGTCTTAAATACCTTGCTATAGGAATTGGCATTCCTGTTCAGGATGCTTTTAAATTTGGAAGTCTATTTGGAACCAAAATTGTACTAAATGAGTTTGTTGCTTACATTGATCTGGTGAATCTAATAAAAGAAGGGGCTCTTAGTGAAAAAGGAGTTATAATGTCAACTTATGCCCTATGTGGATTTGCTAATTTTGCATCTGTTGCAATTCAAATAGGAGGAATCAGCCCAATGGCTCCTCATAGGAGGAAAGATATTTCAGCTTTAGGTATGAAAGCTGTTCTTGGAGGAGCTTTGGTAACATTATTAACAGCAACTCTTGCAGGAATTCTTTTAGGTTAAGGATTTATACCGTTTTCTTCGGGTTTAGTCCATTCAAAATCATATCCTAAGAAAAGATTTCGCGTTTCTTCTTCTTTTACTATATCAGATGGTATGCCTGAGCTTAATATTTCCCCTTTATGAAGGATGTAAACCTTATCCGTTATATCAAATGTGTCTTTTACATTATGATCTGTTATTATGATTCCAATTTTTCTTTGTTTTAATTTTAATATGATTTTTTGAATATCAAGTATTGTAATAGGATCAATACCTGTAAACGGTTCATCAAGAAAAAGGAAATGAGGTTTCATTATCATTGCGCGTGCAATTTCGAGTCTTCTTTTCTCCCCTCCTGAAAGCTGATATGCTCTTGAATTTCTCACATAAGTTAAACCAAAATCATTCAATAATTCTTCAGTTCTTTTTTTTGATTCATTTTCTTCATAATAAAGTTCCAGTATTTGACATAGATTTTGAAAAACTGTGGCTTTTAGAAAAACTGAGTGTTGTTGAGGCAAATATATCAAACCCATTTTTGCCATTGCGTAAGATGGGTATTTGTCAATACATTCATTATTCAGAAATATATGTCCGGAGTCTGGTTTTATTATTCCAGATAACATTAAGAAAGTGGTTGTTTTGCCTGCTCCATTTCTACCAAGAAGGCCTATTATATCTCCTGAATTTACACTTAGATTGATGTTATTTACCACAGGGATTTTGTTGTAGATTTTTTTTAGATTTTTTGTTTCTAGGGTATACATTAAGTTATTTTAAGTTCAAGATTAAATTCTTTTCCAATCAGGTTTAAGGTTGAAAAAACTTTATCTTGAATATTTAGTTTGTCCACATTTCTTTTTTCTGATTCAAATTCTTTTTCTCCAGCAATATAAATTCTATTTTGACTGGAACATTTTTCTGAATCTTTTAGCATTTTTATGTAATAGTCCATATTTTTTTTAATAACATCGATACCTGAAAAAGCCTCTGGATTAATAACTCCTAAGAAATGACAAACTCCAGATGTCTCTCCCTTTTTACCATAAACATCTGTACCAACTGCACCAGAAGAGAAAATCCCCGAAAATATATCAACTAAGACACCTAAACCGTAACCTTTATGACCACCTGTGAGTTCAGAACTTCCTCCAAGGGGTGAAAGACCTCCACCTCGTCTGTCAATTAGGTTAGTCAGAACTTTTGAAGCATCATTTGTTTCAATTCCATTCTCATCAGTTGCCCATAACTTGGATATTGGTTCTCCTAACCTTGCATATACTTCCAGTTTTCCTCGAGGGACTGTTGATGTTGCCATATCAAGTAGAAAGGGCTTTTCTTTATTGGCGGGAATTCCAACGGAAATAGGATTGGTGCCTATTACTGCATCTTTTGCAAATGTTGGCACAACAAGGGGAGCTGAGTTTGTAAGTGAAATTCCAATCATATCTTCTTTTAGAGCCATTAATGTGTAATAGCCTGCTATTCCATAATGATTTGAATTTCTTATTGTTGCAAAACAAATTAAATTTTTTTTTGCCTTTTCAATACACTGTTTCATTGTTTTATATGCAATAAGCTGACCCATTCCACCCTCTCCATCTATTACTATGGATACAGGTGTTTCTTTTATTATTTTAATATTGTTGTTTATTTTGATTGTTCCCTGCTTAATACCATTAACATATCTTTTTAATCTGGCAACTCCATGAGACTCAATACCCCTTTTATCTGCTAATAAAAGCACATCAGTGGTTATTTTTGCATCTTCTTCATTTAATCCACATTTTTTGAGAACATTTATTACAAAAATTTCTAGATCTTTTATTTTTAAGTTTACTCTTTCATTCATATAAATATTGTACTATATTTTTTAGATTTTAGAAATTAATTATCAAAATAAATCAAATTCATTGCTATATCATCTCTGATTATAAGATCTACCTCAAAAAGAGTTTTTAAAAGATTACTTTTTCCTGTTTGTCTGGGTCCCCACAAAAAGCATGTTTCCTCTTTACTTAAACTCATATCAAGAATTCATTTGTACAAAATAATTCGCTTCTTTATTTAAAATAAACATGATAAATCAAACATATTGTTTAATATATCATGATATATTAAAACAACACATGTATTATATCCTTTTGTCAAGAGAAAAAATTTTTTTTCAAAACTCAACACTTTTTTTGTTGAAAGCTGAACGCTGAGACTTGGTTGAATGGACTAATAGTTGAATAGTTGATTGGTTTAGTAGTTCTTTTTTCTTTTGTCACTCATCACTTGCACTCACTCATCACCTCTGAAATGTATCAAGGAGTAAGAAATGTAATATTTATTCTGAGTAACCCACCGGTTGAGTTAAGATAATTTCTTGATCTTCTTTAAGTTCCATAATTTTTTTAAGGGTAGGCTTATCCACCATTCCTAAGACAACTGTAGCTAAATTTTCTGAAGCACAGAAAAGATATACGTTTTGACTGATAAATCCTGTGTCAGTAGCTGAATAAAAAACTTTTTTTTTGTAGTCAGTACCCATCCTTGAAAAATCTGCTACATAGATAAGATTTAAAGGGGCTTTTTGAGTAAAATCCTGTTTTCCGGTAAATTTACGGATGTCTTTAATCATAATAGGGTCTAATTGGTTTTTCTTGGGATTATATAGATACAATCCTTTTTTTAGAGCAACGTAAATATCAATTTCCTGTCGGTTTGAAGCTGTAGGTACTGTCCGTAAACCTGATACTGGCCTATTTATGCCGGAGGCTGTCCAAAGCAGGTTAGAAATAATTTCCAGAGGAAGTTCCTTAGAACTGAATGACCGTGTACTTTTTCTCTCTTTTAATGCCTGCATTAATAATTTTCCTTTATCTAATTGTGGTTTTAAAAGTTTTATAGGTTTTAGATTTACCTTTTCTGCGAAAGTTATAGAACTGAGGGTTATTAGTATTATTACTAAAGATAAAGTTTTTCTAATTCTTTGTTGTTTCACTTTAAAACACCTCCTTTTTTTTGTTTAACCAAATTTTATATATAAATACCATTGTAAGTAAAATCCTCTTTTCATCCTGATAAAATATTATAGGATTTATTGTTAGTTATCAATAAAACAGACCAAATTTTTTATCTTTTTTAACTCAAAACTTAACACTTAAAACTCATCCACCCATCCACCCATTTACTCATCTACCCATATACCCATCACTATTCATTGAGCAGAGAATAGATTATGTTTCAAGAGAAGAAATAAGGGGTGAACAAGAATCAATACTTCAAAAGACCGCATATGTTAAGACTTATTATATGAAAAAAATATTTATTTTTCATATAATAGAGACGAAATGGGAGCAGGTGCAG
>Ga0210003_1000108_pt1 | contig 69894 bp, 60 predicted proteins | sample LantaG_FD_182804 | JGI IMG/M metagenome (GOLD analysis project Ga0210003, IMG submission 182804) | Deep subsurface microbial communities from Baltic Sea to uncover new lineages of life (NeLLi) - Landsort_02402 metaG (SPAdes) (version 2) | ecosystem: Environmental > Aquatic > Marine > Oceanic >... | reverse complement strand
AACAGCGTTTTCTGGGCAAATGACGCAGAATCTGGGCCGCAGATTGCTTTGAGTGCCGCTTTGAACAGCAGCATCTCAATCAGTTATAGTGACGTACAAGGGGGTGAGACGGCGGTTCATGACCCTGTGGGCGGTCTAATGTGGGATAGCAACAATGTAATGGACGCTGACCCTTGTTTTGCATCTTTTAGTCCGAGCAGCGAACCCAACACGTGGGACTTTCACCTGCAAAGCGCATCCGGGCGATGGGACCCGAACAGCCGAAACTGGATAGCAGATTCCAATACGAGCCGATGCATCGACACAGCCGACCCGAATACGGACTGGAGCGTCGAACCCTGGCCGAACGGCAAACGCTCCAATATGGGCGCTTACGGAGCCACAGAACATGCAAGCAAGAATGGCAACTCCGCTGATTTTGACGTCAGCGGGGCGGTGAACTTTGAGGACTTCGCCGGATTCTCCGGTAAGTGGCGTTTTGAAGGGCCCTGCATCGAGGACCTGACCGGCAATGAGACAGTTGACTTGGCCGACCTTCGCATATTTGCGGAAAATTGGCTCTGGCAGCGCGAATAGCTATTCCAAGTGCGTACAATGAAAAAGGGCGAAGCCGTATGACCTCGCCCTTTTTTCAATCGTGCCGTTCTCTATCGTCGGCATCTACGTTTCTTACAACGCTCTTCGCCTCCGCAGCCAGCCGACCAGGCATACGCCAATGCCGCCCAGCAAAATAGCACCTGGTGCGGGGATTACGGGCCCTGGTTCATCAATGTAGAAATCATCCATACCGAAGCAGTCTACCTCATTCGATACCGTAAACGAAAACCACATGATGTTGTCAAATTCAGAACCCAGCCAAATCTGCGGGTTTGTACCTCCCCACCCCCAATCCTCTGGAAGCAGCAACTGCGAGTAAGCAATGTTTGTGCCGTCTGTTGAGGCATTTATCCAGGCTCGCTCATTACCAGAGGCTGCTTCTCCACCGGTATCCGTGTTAGAGGTGAGTATGAAGTAGTTCAGGTCAAAAGCAGTCCCGTCCAATTTAGTCACTCTAATCTCAGTCAAATCGCCATAATCACCGGTTGCCCAATGTCCGTGTATGACATCGTTGCCGCCGCCATAATAGTTCCCAATGATGGAAGTGAAGGGATATGATTGGCTGGACTCAATGAAATCCAGCTTAAATCCATTTTCCACGTAGTAATCGACACTCTCCACATAAATAGTGCCATTAGGCACGAAAGTGTTTGCGTCCCATAGTGTTGCCGTGCCACCAGTAAAGTCGATGTGAGCTCCAAAGGATGCGCCTGGCGTTCCAAAGGTAAACATCAAAAGAGCCACTCCACAAATTGAAATTAGCCGTTTCATTCTATTTTCCCTTTTTTGTCCTTTCGGTTTTCCATTATTTTTTAATTTCTCGTTACGAGGTTTCGGGCAGGACTTTTCCTTGCCCTTATTTCTATTTCTACAATGTTCTACGTCTCCTTAGCCAGCCGACCAGGCATACGCCAATACCGCCCAGCAGAATCGCCCCGGGAGCAGGAATGACACCATTATTCGCAAAAGACTCGCTGCCATCATCATAATAAAAGCCTTGTACCTTTAGAGTAATTGCAATACTGTGGTCAAGTAACCCGTCCCGAATATCCTCCCAGTTTCCATTAACGTTGAACAGGACTCCTAACCACTCACCTGGATCAACGCCAAAAGCATTAGAGCCTTGTGAACCGTCTTGGTCAGCCCCATCTAAGAAATCCAGTTGATAACCTGCTACCAGTTTCTTCATATCTCCTGTTGGGTTTCCTATCGGGTCGGTTGCGTCTTCTGTAAAATCAACCCCGGCATCACCACCAACACCATCATCAGAATCTATAAGCGAGGCAATGTTAAGTAGTTTTCCGTCATAGAAAAAGATGCTCTTGATATAGCAGGCATCAAGCGGGTCTGCCGGGTCGCCTTCATTGCGAAACATAAAAAGCACTTGGCCGGGACCACGGTCTATCACGTCAACAAAGAGTTGGCTTTGCCCTGTGGCTATGTTAGCAGGGTTGTTGTTACTCACCCCATAAAAACTAAATGTAACATTTGCCAGTGCAGGCGTACACAGAAAGCATAAGGTTGCAAGGGCAAGATATACAGCTAACTTTTTCAAAGAATCACCTTCTTTCAAGCCTTCCAAGGGCAGGGCAAATACCCTGCCCTCAGTTGCTTTTTCTATGCTTTCTTACAGCGCCCTGCGTCTTCGCAGCCAGCCGACAACGCATACGCCAATACCACCCAGCAGAATAGCACCCGGAGCAGGAATGCAAATCGTGTCTACAGTTATTGAATACAGCTCCGCCCCAGAACAACCTGGCTGTATTGTAAGCCAGATCGTTTCTTCCTCTGGGTTCGGATAGATCCGAAAACCGAAATCAGCAGTGCTGCCCGTAGGTACGACCCAAAAGTCAGTATAATCTGTAACATACTCTGTGAGTGGGCCGGTACCGTCCCCTTCAAAGATCAGCAAGTCTCCAGACCATTCGATATCAACATAAATTTGCTTATAGGCGAGAGGATCTGGATAGTTGTCGATTTTCAACTGAACGATCAATCCGTTTTGAGAGCTGAACATACCATCTGCCTCATTATAGATTGAATAATCCTTGTCAGTGGTATCACCATCACCAATCCAAGCGTGTGCAGTGCCGGGATTATCCTTTACTTGAGGATCTGCTTCATACTCATATATCCCCCCGCCGTCCGTCACCACGAAGGACGTGAAATCCCAGACTTGATGAGTAGTGCGAGGATCGCCTATCTCCCACCATCCGAGACTCGGAACCGCCAGAGCTGGCGCGGCCAGTAAGCCAAGCAAAATTGTTGCTAAAATTAACTTTTTCATAATTGTCATCCTTTAGTATCTTTCCGGCAAAAAACGCCGGCGTCCTTAGAAAAATTACTCAAACCTAAAGAATGCTTCGCGAATACACTCTCCGAGTTTGAAAAACAAGTCTCAGGTCAGCAGAGGCGGGCCTCGGGCCAGGTTCTCAAAAATAAATGCCGGTGAAAAACAGATAAACTGCCTGGCTTCAGCAGCCAGGCAGTTCAATAGCGAAACCGGGTAAGACGAGAGGCATATTATAGCGGGTTGAGACGCCGTGAGTGTATTAGCGGTTTGGATAGAGGTTAGACGCTTGGCCGGTAAGCTGAAATTGCTTCGGCGCGCTCGCAATGATGCAAGAGCCATTCGTGATGATGGAACAGATGCTGGTAGTAAAAATGTGCTGTCCGGTATACCAGCTAAATAGTGAAGCAGCCCTATGTACTGTGTCCCTTCGATGTCACTGCGAAGCCGGCAAGTGTGTTCGAATTCATCAGTGTACGCAAGCCGAGCATCGAACCACCGCCAATGATGACTTTTGTGTGTCGCACGGTAAGCAAATCGCGGAATAGTCTGTATTCCCGCCTGGCCTGCCCATATCAGGCCCGCTAACGCTGCCAGCCAAACCCGGCGGTCTCTAACAAGCGAAACGCAAACAAAACCCGTCAGCACCATAAGAACTGCGCCGGGTATCGCAGGCAAAGTCCTGACTCGAACAGATGCCGACTCGCTCCGGTCGGTAGAAACTTCCGGGGCTTCAAGAAATTCAGCCGCAGCCGCAGCGAAAGATGAGCCGCTCGATTCAGCTAATTGCCCAAAATCATGTACAGAAACCGCTCGTGAATCGTCGCCACCCGGCCCAGCCTTACTGATGGCATTGCCGTTTGTAGCCGTTGGAGCAGCGCTTACCGCCGAGGCTACAGACAGTATGAATGTCAGGAACAGTAATTTACTAATTCGAAGAAACACTTTTTCTCCACTCCGCACCGGCACCCCCGAGGCCATCGCGGCTATTTTACTTATTGCCTCAACAAACGGTGATTCCGTCCTCCACCTTGAGGCAGTACTCGGCAGGTTCCTTCCCGCTAAATCATTTGTAATTATAGCGTTTGCGTCTGCTGAGTCAAGATAATAATCCGAAAAAGCAAAAAAAAATGAAAGAAGCGCAAATTTTGTACGACTTTTTTTGACCGGAAGGATGTACGGTAACGGATAATATAACTATTGGCTTATGCCGAAAGTAGTAGAAGGTTTCTTTGATTGCAACGTGTCGTGATAGCTTGGAAGGTGGGTGTTGGGGGTGAAGTGGTGAAGAAGAAGTGAATCTGCATGTTTGTACCGGTCAGGATATGACGTTACTGGCTGCTCGGCGCCGCGCCGAACAGAGGCCCTCCGGCCTGTTTGTCTACACGCGTACTGGTTGCGGAGGATATGATGCCCGGTTCGCCCGAAATTCCGGCAACGGCATCTACTAATCTCAACAACAGTGTAATCTTGTTTCTGGCGCGGGCCTTTGCAAAAATGCTTCTCAGGTGAGTTTTCACGGTTCCTGATTTTACGCTCAGTCTTTCGGCCACGTCTCCGTTGGTCAAGCCACGGCAGACGAGTTTCGCCACCTGAAGCTCTCTTGGACTCATACGGTAGCGCCTTTGGATGTAAGACCACTGCTTTTCGCTAAGCAGCACGACAGTGGGCAACCCAAAAACCGAATCCTGTGGGTCGGCCGGTTTTGCCGTATCTATTCTTTTAGGACGCGGTTGTGGAGACATATTATTGTTCCTCCCGTAATTCTTTGACCATACGCTGAGCCTCAGCGATTTCTGCGGGTGATAGTGTGTCAACCTTACTATTCGCCGCTAATGCATTTTGCAGACTTTCGATAGCCCTGTCTCTTTGTCCGAGTTTGGCGAGAGCTTTTCCCAAATGCAGATGGGAAGCAGCAACGGCCGGGAAGTTATCAGGATAAAGTTCCAGGCAACGGCTAAAATCCTGAACCGCCCTGTCATAGTCGCCGAGCTGAAAATAAATAACGCCGCGCGTATCAATAAGGTCGGCGTAGTTCGGGGCCTTTTGCAGCCCACGCTGGGCGAGTTCGAGAGCCTCCTGGTAATTGCCTTGTTCGTTACACAAAATCCACGCCAGATTATTCATCGCTACTATATTATCAGGCTGGAGCACAAGGATGCGGCGGTAAAGCGTACTCGCTTCTGCAGACCGGCCCATCACTTGAAAGACCGTTGCAAGTCTATTCATGGCCGGCAGATAATCCGGCTTCCGCGCCAATACACCACCAAGCAATTTCTCTGCGGTCTTCCTGGCTTCGTCCTCATTGACCACCGCTATGCTGTCTGCTACAGTGATTGGTGTTTGAGTATCCTGTGGATGATTATGGCACCATTTCTCCACTCTCTCACTCAGGCGGCTCCAAAGCCTGTCGTCTTTCAGCACCCGAACCTGGGCCAACAATGGGGCCGGGTCGTCTGCCGCCAACCGGCTGAGCGAATCAAATCTTTCCCCGGCTTCGGCCTTGCTGCCGTTTTTGTATAGTGCCACAGCAAGTTCGATGGCTATTCTTCGCTCGTCCGGCGTACCTTTTCGCGCATCCAACTGCCCGCTAAGCAACTCAACGGCCTTGCCGCACTCGTCGGCAGAGATGTATACCTCTGCAAGCAGCAGCAAAACATCGACATCGTCTGGATAAAGTTCCCGCAGAGCCTTCAGGGTTGGAATCGCCAGAACCGGTGAGCGCTCTGCCTCGGCACGGGCTTTCAGTAAAAGAAGACCTTTATCATCGGGTTTATTGGCAAGGCCACGCAAAGCGGCGTCGGCAGCTTTTCCGGCTTGTCCCTGCTTCAGCGAGATTTGTCCCAACAGAACCCACGCCTGGTTGTTCATGGGATGCTCTTCGACGATTTTCTTAAGGACCAGGGCAGCCTCCTCAGTCGCCGGAGCCGTCCCTTCGGCAACAAGTAAGCGGGCTTTGAACATTCGAAGCTGGGTATCTGCCGGATTGGACTGCAATGCCTTATCAAGGATGTCTCTTGCCCGGCGGGCCAGTTCGGCATTGCCGGACTGCAGAAACAGCAAAATGCTTCGTTTTTGGACCTCGATATTGTCAGGAGCCACCAGGAGCGCTTGTTCTATACTATCTCGTGCTTTTGCCGGACGCCCAATCCCGTGGTAAAAATCGCTGCTTGCCGCCCACACGTTCACGTTATCAGGCTCGAGGCTGCCGGCGTGTTCAAGGTCTTGGACCGCCTTATCAATTTGCCCGAGCGAAGCCAGCGTTCTGGCGCGAAGTATATAGGCCGACACATTGCCAAGATTCGCGACCATTTCACTGCAAATACGAAGTGCCTCTTCGGGCCTGTCCCGCTCAATATTCAGCCTTATCCGGCCAGACGCCACTGCCAGTGAGTTAGGCTCCTGCTCTGTCAGTTTAGCCAACAACTCGCCTGCCTCGTCAAGCTCCTGTTGCTGCATCTTAAGCAGCGCCAGGGACAGCAGAAGGTTACGGTTATTGGGGTCTTTGATGACAAAGTCCTCCAGAATATCTGAAGCCAAACCCAGTTGGCCGCGTCTGAGGTAACTCCGGAACTGGAGTTTCCGGAGCTGGGGATGGTTTAGTTTTAGCTGCGAAGCGCGTCGCAGAATCTCGTCTGCCTGCTCATATTCTTCTGCCTTGTACAGGGCGGCGGCGGCGGGAATTATCACACTCAGGTCATCGGGTGACCGGCTCAAGGCCTCGCGGTACGTTGATATCGCAAGCTGCAGCTCCCCGGCCTTGTCGTACGTCGCCGCCAGCAGCCTGCGGCACGCCTGGTCGTCCGGGTTCTCGAGCAGGTTCTGTCCCAAAAGAGAGATGACCTGCGAATAGTGGGTCTTGAAATCATCGCCGGGGAACCATAATCTGGCCTGTTCATACCGCCATTGCCAGCCATGCTCGCCTTCAACGGACTTGATGTCGTCGACAAGTTGTTGCGCCTCAGCAGAATTATTCAGGACCCGCTCGCACCGCAATAGCTGCCGCTTCACAGGGATGTCGTTCGGCATTTCCAGGGCGAGTCCGCTAAGAAAATCATACATCTTTTCATGTTCCTGCCGACTCAGGTAAAACTGGGTCAGCAGCAAACCTAATTGACGCCGCACAACCGGTTGGTCGATACGTGCCATCGCTTCTTTGATTGCCGCTTCACACTCCTGGTGATTGCCTTGCCCGGCCAATAAAATCGCAAGGTTTTGTACCGGTCCAATTGCTTCCGGAAATTCGCCTATAGTCTTCCTGAGTACCGATATTGCCTCGTCGTTTTTCTCCCGGGCGGTAAGTAGTTCGACTTGCGCCAAGGCAATCTTCACTTCCGACGGGGCGGATTTCTTCAATTCGGCAAGCAGCGCCTCGGCGCCTGCAAAGTCGTGCCGCTGCATTGCAAGCTGAAACTGCGAGAGTTTGACCTCTACAGCGCCGCCCGTGGCATCATCAAGCCTGTGCAGTTGCTGCTCTATTTCAGACCACATCGGAGAGTTTGCGTCCGTTTGATTTCTTGCAAGCAACTCCATTCGGGCCTGAACATACAATAGAACAGCGTCGAGACGGTTCGGCGAAATCCGGGCGGCTGCCCGGGCCTGGTTTGTTGCCTCAGACCAGTTGCCCGTCTGAGCCAACAGCCGTGCCAATGCCAAATGCCCGTCCAGAAAAGCCGGCTCTTCAGAAACCAGCACCTGCAACTGCCTCAGCGCCGACTGCCTGTCACCCCAACGCGACAGGGCCGATGCCAACGCTAATCGTACCCGCGGCGACTTATCGCCCAGTTCCGTTGTTCGCCGCCAACACCTGACGGCCTCGAGCAGGTTGCCTTGTCTCTCGGCCAAAAGGCCCTCCAGAAAGGCTGTCGCTACGGGCGCTATTTCTTTTTCTCGCATCAGGCTGATACACTCGGCACTACGGCTGAACTGACCCGCTCGAATAAACAGCTCGGCAGCGGCCTGAATGAAATCCCAGGGTTGAGAAGAAAGCTCCTTTAAGCCGTCCTCGGCTACCTGTCGCATCTGTTCGGGCGACTGTGATTTCAAGGCAAGCTGGGCCCATGTTCTCCACAGCATCTGGTTTGCCGGCTCAAGCTCCCGCACGGCCTTAAGCTGGTTCTCGGCCTTGTCAAAAGCCTGCGCGTTTACAAATTCTACCGCAAGGCGCAGCCTCGTAGCCGGGTCAGATAAGTCAAGTTCTTCCGCGTGCTCCAGGTCGGCCAAGCCCTCGGCCGTCTGCTTTTTTCTGAGATGGTAGGCGCCTCGAACTATATACGCCAAAGCCGACGAAGGATTATTCTTCACCGCCTCATCGAACCAGTGCTCCGGTTCGTCAGAGAAATGCTCCGGTTGGTGCTCGACCAGTTGACCGAGGCTCTCGTACGCCGGTACGTGGTCGGAACAATCTGCTATGATGCTTCGAAGCTCCTCTGCCGCCTCGGTGAATTTCCGTTGTCTTGCCAGTGCAATAGCAAGTATCCGCCGAAGTTCCGGGTCCTGGCTCGTCCGGGCGGCTGGCTCCTGGTCGTCCCCCGTCCCAGGCTCGTTTTGCAGTTGTCTTTGGACAATTAACTCGGCCTCCCCGGGCATAGCCATCTGCAGGTACAGACCAGCAAGCTGCACCACGGCGGCGCGATTGTCCCTGTCCAGCCGCAAGACGCTGCGATAAGCTGCAACAGCCTGCTGAATGTTATTGCGTCTGACCGGCCTGATGTTAAGCTGGGCCTGAGCATACTTAAACAGCACATCCACATCATCGTGGTTAACAGCCAGGTAACGACCGAAGTTTCTCGCCGCCTCCGGCCAGTTATGTTCTTGATAGGCCTTGTTACCTGCTTCCAACCCGTGCTCGGCCCTTCTGCCTCTGTGCCATTGACGCAACCCGTAAGCGGTCACCCCAAGAACAACCAGGCCAATCAGCAGAACAACTGCCAATTTCCAGTTAAAGTACCTTCTTGGCATTTAGTTATCCTTTCACGTTTACTTGGCCACTTTCAAAACTGCTTTGCGAAATTACGGACCACCTGCCTGGCCGTCTGCCAACATATCCACAAGTCCATACGCAGCGAAAGGTCCCTGACATACGTCGTGTCATAATGTATCCACTCCTGAAAATCTTTGCCCGGCTGGCGGGTCCTGCACACCTGCCAGAGCCCGGTGATTCCCGGTCGAACCGACAGCCGTGCGTCCCGCCACTGAGGACAAAGCGTGTTTTCCTGCTCAGGCGAGGGCCTTGGGCCGACCACGCTCATCTGGCCCAGCAGAACATTAAGGAACTGCGGTATCTCGTCGATATAAGTGTCCCGTAAAAACCTGCCAACCGGACTGAGTCGAGGGTCATCGGCCATCTTGAACTGTGGGCCGTCAGCCTGGTTCAGCGCTCTGAGCCTGCGTTGCATCTTGTCGGCGCCGACGAGCATGGTTCTGAACTTGAGGCATCTGAACTGTCTTGCGTGCCGCCCCTGCCGCAGGTCTCTGAAGAACACGCCTCCCCGAGAGGTAAGGCTTACCGCCAAAGCAATTATAGGAAAAACAGGTGCAAAAAGTATCAGGACCGCTGCGGCTGCGAAAATATCGGCAAGCCTTTTGAAAAACCTTGGGTAAGAGAATCCGGGCCAGGTCCGAAAGCCCTTGCTGCCGTAATCAGCCAAAACCGGCCCGCGGCCGTTCTCTGGTGCTGCCCGATGCCTGCCGGGACGTGCGGAAGACTCCCGCCTGTCACGGGAACTAACAACAACGCGCCTCTGGATGAGCCTGCCGGAAGTCACTGAGACACCAGGGCCAATGATTGATGCTCTCACAACAGCGCCTTTGCCAATTACAACGTTATTGCAGATAATCGTGGGACCAACAACCACCGCATCTGCCTCGATGCTCACATCTCGCCCAAACAACACGTTTCCGACTATCCTGGCGTGAGCAGATATCTTAGTCCCCTCGTTACCTGCCTGCCGGCGACCACGTGCAATCCTCCTGATGGCCCGTTCCTTTTCAGAATAAGCAAGCCTGTTTGCTGCAAAATCAAGTAAGCCATCTTCCGTTGCCAGGTCCCACACGGCGCCACCAATACCGATGGCCTGCAACCTTAATCCCGCTGACCTGCACTTCTTCAAAAATTCTGAAAAGGATTGTGGCAAAATGCCGCCCGGTAAAAGCCGCTCAAGTACATCATTTTTGACGAAAATATGAGCAGGCCAATCGATTGGAAGTGCCGCAGGCTCAGCCGTATCGGAGTATAACCGGCGAAAACCTGCAATCCTACTGTCGGTTGTCAATCGCACTTTTTCACAATATCCCCGCAGTTCCGGCCGGACCTCGAGCATCAGGACATCCGTCTCGATTTTCACCAGCAGCTTCTCTAACAATTCTCTGCCGATTTGCGTAACAAATTGGCCGTTTGAAATGACAAACCACGACCCCGGCGTTGTCGGTCTGGGTCCTCGGCCGAAGAGCCGCACCTCCTTACCGTAACGGTCTATTTGCAGGCTCCCGGCAAGAGACAGTCCAATCCAGCTTTGTGGAACCGCGACCTCGACCCGCCCGTTACCGTTCAGCGCGGGCCTCTTGTTTAGCGCTTGCAAAACAAGGTTCGACACAGGTTCGTTAGAGATGCCAAATCGAAGCAGACCGCCGTCAATAACGTGTCCGGATTTGGCGTCTCTTTGCTGGTGTACAACGACCAATTGCATGTCAATTCTCGAGTATGTTCAAAAACAAGACTTCAGGTATGTCTCTACCTGGGTTCAGATTCCCTCAGGTAGTGACGTCGTCACGGCTGTCGTCCTTGCTCTCGTGCAGAGGCAAAAGCAGTTTTGCGCTGGCACGCCTGGACTTTTTCTGTTGTTTACCATTGCTTCCGTAGTAATCGTACCCGTAGCGGTAATAGCGGTGACTGACTCTGACGTTACCCAGAACGGTTCCCAAGACCCTCGCGTTTATTTGGGCGAGCTTTTCCTTGGCCTCTCTAAGGTCCGGAGTCAAAGTTTGACCAGCCTTGCAGGTGAGTATAACTGCGTCTGCCATCTTGGCCCAGACCATGGCATCAGGAAACGCAAGTATTGGCGGAGTGTCAATAATCACATGGTCGTACTTCTGGCCGACATCATCTATATGCCGAGCCGTCCCCGGCAAAGCCAAAAGTTCGTAAGCATCAGCCGCGTTACGAGAATCAGCCGCCAACACATCAAGCCCAGCCCACACAGAGCAGACGGCTTTGTCACCATTTCTTCCGAAAAGGAGGTCTTGCAGTCCCCTTGACCCTTTCGGCAGCTTTAACAGTAGTCCAATGTCCGGTTTTCTCAAGTCGCCGTCTATGAGCAAAACCTTCTTTCCTTCCTTTGCTATGCTTGTCGCTAAATTCACGGCAAAAGTGGTTTTTCCCTCCTGTCTTCCCGGGCTGGTGATAACGAGCTTTTTGGGCATACCGCCGCTGCTCAGCAGGCCTAAGTTGGCCCTGATAGCCTGATAATCCTCTGCTATCTGTTTCGGCAAAACAGACCTTCTCACCGCATGTGGGTCTACGGTGGTGCCGATTATGCGAATACCAATGTGCCTGGCGACGTCTTGCGGCGTGCGCACGCTTTTGTCGGCCTTGTCTCGAAGAAACGCCAACATCGCCCCGCAGCCAAAAGCGCAAAAAACAAGAGCCGCCGAATACTTGACTCGCTTATCACCAACTTGGCGGGTGTCGGCGTAATCCGCTACCCTGACCCTTGCGGGCTGTTTCCGTTCCATCTCCAGCTCCCTGACCCGCCGACAAACCGCATCGTACATCTCTCTGTCCAACTCCAACTGGAACTGAAGGTCCTCAATTTCAAGCTGTCTGCGGCCAACTGCGATGGTTTGAGTGTCCTGCTTATCAAGTTCTTCCTGGAGTCGCTGTTCGTATGCTTTGCTTTGTTCCAGTTGCGCACGCACCTTTTGCAGTCCCTCTTTATTTGCTTTCGTGTGCATTGCAGCGGCCATCTCGTCAAAATCCTTGGCCAATTCCTCGCGTTTGTCTGCAAGACTGGATTCAAATATCTCCAACAGTTCCTGCTTCTGTTTCAATTGGGGGTTGCCCGATGCCAGAACTTGCCTGGCCTCAATCAACGCCTGCTCCAATTGGATGATTTTCGAAGTGAGCTGTTGAATTGTTGGGTTGGAATTAATGTACCCGTTACGACTTGCTATTAATTCTTCCGGGGCAATACTCTTGTCCGGGGCCTGTTCCAGGACATGAAGCCGGGCTTCGAGACCAATTCTTTGTGATTCGACCTCCGCTAGTTTGGACAGCAGCGCAGTAACCTGCTTCAACATCATATCCCGGCGACTGCCCAGCGTGGCCGTGCCGTACTCCTCTGCCAGTTGACGTATGGCTTTGTGTTTGGCTTTCAGTTTCTCGGTCAGAACCCTGCGTTCATCTTCCAGCACACCGAGTTTTCGTTCTTGTTCTTCGGTAGCGCTCGAGACTTCCACAGCCATATAGGCGCCAAGAAAGGCGTCGACAATATTCCTTGCCTCCTTTTTGTTGGTGCTTTGCATACTTACCTTTATCAGCTCGGTGCGACGGCCCGGAGTAGCCCGGATGACACCGTCGGCTATGGCCTGCTTCAGCAATCTTGCCGGGTCTGGATTTGCCGTTGTGTCCTTCAGCCTCCGCTTGAACTCTGCTATGACGCCGGTCGCATCATTCTTGAAGAATTCAAGGTTCTTCTCGGCCAAATTGTCAGCCACTCTCTGGACCACCCGGTCGCTGGTGATCATCTCAGCCTGAGTGTACATAAAGCTTTCATAGTTGGATATTTCTCCACGGTCTGCCTCACCGGTAAGGATATTGGGCAGTATAGGGGCGACGTGGATAATACCGGTTACCGTGTACAGAGGCTCTATCAAAAACCATATCGCGGGGATGCCAAGCCCGCATATCACAATGAACACCACGAAAACAATGTACCAACGGCGCAGCATACCGGCAATTACCTCGGAAGTGTTCGCGCTGTCAGGCTGAATCGGCGTTTCAAAACTAACCGGAGCCCGCTCAATTACCTGGTCATGATATTGTTCCAACTCATTCATCTTCATTCCCCCTTAAAAGTATGTTTTTTGTACGACTCATCACCTACTCCTTTTCGTTTAATTAACAGCGCCTGTTCTTGTACACGGGTTGTGGTCAGTCTTCTCAGAAGCCAAAGCTCGCCAACCACCGCCCCAAGAGCCAACGGCATCATCGCGTATCCGCCAAAATCGTGAAATACTTGTCCCCACTGCTCACCAGTGAGCACGGTAAAAGCTATTGCCGTAATTGCCAGTCGCACCGTGTTACAGAGCAGGGCAATCGGCAGACTCGAGAGCAGAACGATAAGTTTTTCCCACCACGACCTTCTGGCAAGCAGCACTACCAGGCCGGCAACTACGAAAAAGGCCATAACCATTCTCAGACCATTGCACGCCTCGGCTACCGCAACATAGGTATCGCCGATGTGGATGATGTTGCCTTCCTGGATGACTTCATAGCCGAGCATTTCCAACAGGAACACCGCTGATGAAGTTGACCAGTGCTGCAAAGGCAGGGACACGGCAGCCTGTATACGGTTGGGCCAGGGCAGCATCAAACAACAAAACAGCAGTACCGTGGCAAGTTTTTTGAACATAGCCCACCCAAATAACAGCAGCACCAACGCGGCAATACTCAAGGCAATGGAGAACCTTTCCGCCGAGCCATACATAAAGTACAACCCAAAAAGCCTGACGGCCTGGGCGCCAATGAAGGCAAATATCCCCCACAGACAGGGCTTTATAGGAATCCCGGCAATCTTCCTGCGGCGCGACCATACGATATACACCGCCAAGAATGGAACCAAAAATCCGCTGGAGTACTCATCGCTTCTTTGCCATATACCCCACAGGTCCAGGATACCAGAGCGGTAAGACCAGAAAAAGGCCGCCACAACCAATGCGCCGGCAATCCATCCGGCCACGATTCTGTTGTGCCGCGTCAATACGGAAATCTTCTCATCTATCTTTGCCAGTGATGCTTTCACTGCCTGAACTGCTGTGCGTGCTCTGCTCACGACGGCTCCCATCGTCCCCTTTGTGAGCCTTGCCAGAACTGGCTGACCCTTAAGCGCCACCGATTGTTCCTCAACAACTGCATTGTCCGGAATGACTGCATTATAGTCGACCAAAGACCGTTCAATCCGGCAATTGCTGCCTGTCTTCGCACCGTCCCAGAAAACACTGTCCACAATTACGGTATTTTTGCCGACCGTGACGTTCCGTCCGAGCACAGCCGGCCCGAAGATAACGGCGCCGTCGCATACGCGAGCGCCGTCCATAATGACAACCGGCCCGTAGAACCGCGCAGACGGTTCAACAGTAACGCCGGCGCCCCTCCATACAGTTTGCCAATTACTGCCCCTCCAGAGTTGCAGGTCTCCGTCCACCTTTGCTGTATGCTCGAGACAACTGCTGACAGATTCGAGGTAGGTCTGCCGGTTCCAGAAATTGCCGGCATGTTGAGGCAGAACTGCCGCCTGGACCGATTTACCGGCACGCACCAGCTCCGGGACCAGACCTTCCTTGATATCAAAGTAACCTTCTTCGGGGATATACTCGACAACGCCCGGGTCAAAGACATAGATGCCTGTTGACTGTCCCAGTTTGTCCCCGTTTCTCTCCGGCGGATTAAAAAAAACGGTCAAGTCGGCTTTTGCCTTACGATGGGTCTTTATTAACGTCTCTATCTTCGGCGGCTGTACCACCTGCGCAGGAAACAGGACAATCAATGCGTTGTTTTCGTCACGCACCGCCTCCCGAATGCAGCCGGCGCTGCCGATGGGAAGCTTGCCCTCCAGAAAACGCACCTTCATATTGTTGGCCGGCGAAAGCGAACTGTCAAGCAGCGAAGCGTCGCCGTTGCAGCAAACAGAGGCCTGCCTGAGACCCTGAGCCGACAAATGCCGCAAGAGACGCTCTAACGCAGGCCTGCCCGTAACAGGCCATAATGCCGTCGGCAGACGTCGCGTCGCTGAAGACCGTCCAAAATCCGCGCCGCCGGCAAGTATGACAGCTCTTACATCTTCTTTTTCAATTGTCAAGCTACGTGCCATCTATTTGCAACCACACACACCCTGCGAAACAAACCTGAAGAAACTTGACACTTGACTTACCTGATATGCAACTTCACTGCCTGATTGTATCAATATCGGCCATTATCTGCCGTATCTTTCCAAGTTGGCCTCGGCCAGAAACTGTGCTATTCTCCTGGCCACTTTCTTCGCTTGATTCTTCCTTGCCTTTGGAACAAAGGTTTTTAGTTGTCGAAGTCTCTTAGGCAAGTCCTCCGCGCCATAGACTGCCAAAATGTGCCCGAGCTCTTCGAACGTCTGTGCTATCGCAAGCTGATGGTCGTTGACATGCTCTCTAAATTTACTTAGTCTTGGCATCACAAGCAGGGGCTTATTATGACTTAGAGCCATGGTTATACTTCCCATACCAGCATGGCTGATCAGGCAGGAAGCATTTCTAACATGCTCATCAAATTCATCTTTCTCCAAAACTTCAACACACTTGATGTTCCGACATCTTACTCCTCCCTTTCCTACCTGAGCAATTACATCTTCCTTAAGCAGGCCTTCTGTCACAGCTTTATCAACAGCCACTACAAGCCTGTTAAAAGGAAACAAAGTTCCTACAGTTAAAAAAATCATATTAATGTGCCCGCATATTCGACACGTTTGTATTTTTTTGCTACTTCTGGCCACTGACTAAGAGTCAAATCAGACAAAGGCAAGATTAAACGACCACTCAAAGATAGCCTATCGATGTTAGCAATGCTATCTATCCAGACAATCTTAGCTCCGAATAATTTTCCCACGAGACACAAAAGATACCCCGGAGCAGCTCCAGTACTAATGATTACATTTGGCTTTTTGCTTAGGATGATCTTTATACATCTAAAGAAAACGAGCATCACTTGAAATGGGTGTTCTCGATTACATTCCCCAATAAGATAGAAAGTGCCTTTTCTTTCAAGTGTTTTTGCAATTGAATCCAGAGTTGAAACGTAAAACACGTCATAGTTTTTGAAGGTGTCGGCTACTTTTAACAACTGTGTTAAATGACCACCAGCGGAAGCAGCTAAGCATATCTTCATAGCTTTAGCATTCACAATGAATATCCACCCTATGCTCTTTGGGAATTCGATTTAAATTAAGCAACCGCCCCATTTGTTCTTGACGAATAAACCGAACCACATCATCTGGTATCTGTCTTTTTTCCCGCAAACAGTAACCATATAAGAAACCTGCAATTCTCGCCAAACCACCTGATATAATGGGACGTTCCTTAATACATCGCCGGAGCGACTTTACCAGCATAAACAGTGGATGCGTTGCCAGTCCATATTCATTCAAGCCGTGCCGGAAACGAATCTTTAACATATTACCGGCATGGCCCGTTCCCACTGGTTTATTATGTACAACACAAAGTTCCGGAAATGACCAGCTCTTCCAGCCGTTCATTCGGGCCATAATGCAGGAACAGGTATCTTCCCCCCCGTATTTTAGTGGCAAATAGCCGCCGAGTTGCTCAAAGCATTCCTTCCGGAAAACCTGAATAGCTTTCGGTGTTGAGCACCGGTCGTTCAGTACCTTTCGCAACCGGCCATTGACAAGGTCCTGATACACCCCCGAAGCCACTCCCAACTTATCGTCCTGGCTGAACCTGTCAAATATGTGCTCATAATAATCCTTTGGCAGACTGATATCAGCATCCAATATTGCCAGAAAATCATAATTAATAGCCTTGACTTGTGCATACCCAGTCATAATCGCATGAACATTACTGGCATAATAATTCTGGCTGGTTTCTTTCTTATGATATAGGTATTGTATCCAACTATACTCTTTCGCATACTGCTGAATGACCTTTGCCGTATCATCTGTTGAGCCGTCATCCGCGATAACCCACTTATACGGCAATACAGACTGAGCTAATACCCCCTTAATGGTTCGTCCAATATATTCAGCTTCATTGTAAGCTGGAGTTATTATGATATATTTTGTGTTGCTCTCTGACATTGGGGAAAAAGATGCTTTCTTATCTACCGGTTTACCGAGGATTTTGCCGCAACCGCCTTGAGCCTCCAATAGGGCACTCTTGTGAGAAAAAACAACATTATCAGAACCCACGCTGATATATACGCCAACAGACTTTTATGTTTCTTGTAATACAATAACATGCTCTTGCGCCATTGGTTTACCATACCTGTCCTGACCTTCTTGCTGCTGGCGCCGCCAAGGTGGACGATATCGGCATTTGGCGTAAACATAACCTTCCAGCCCGACTTTTTGAAACGATAACACCAGTCTGTCTCTTCAAAATACATAAAGAATTGCTCATCCATGGGGCCGACCTGTTCCATTGCTTCACGACGCACCAACATAAAGCATCCCGTCAGCACATCCACCTCTCGAACATCGTCCCCGTCCCACCATGTCATTCTGTCTCGCCCGAAAAAGCGGCTGCGGGGAAATACTTTGAATAAATAACTGACCCATAGTGCCGTATTCAATACCGATGGAAACATAAAACAACTGCGCTGCAGACTTCGGTCCGGGTTTAATACCCGACAGCCCACCATCCCGGCTTTCGACTGCGTATCTGCAAAAGCCACCATCTTGTCGATTGCATCATCGAGTATTACCGTATCGCTGTTGAGCAATAATACATATTGTCCATGAGATACGGCTATGCCTTGGTTATTAGCTGCGGCGAAACCTCGGTTGGTCTTATTCGCTATGACTATCGCCTGTGGAAATTGCTCCTGAATCATTTCCTGTGAACCGTCGCTGGAGGCGTTATCAACCACGATAACCTCGAATTTGACCCCGATGTTGTTCTCGTAAATCGACGCCAGGCAGTCACGCAATATGTCACACGTGTTCCAATTAACAATGACTATCGAAACATCCATATTCAGCTTTCTCAGGCACACGCAATGAGCTGGCTCGAACAACAGAGAACCTACACAACAACGTCACGTATCAGCCTTTTCAGTTGCACCTTGGGATTAAACCTGTCTATATCCACGACTCTCTCGCTGCCGATGTTCGACAGGACTCGGGATATCCACGAAAAAGTCGAGCAGCCTGGATAAATAAGATAATCACACTCAGCCAGCAGGCACATGTCCACCAGCGCCTCGACCCCGTTGGCCACTTTATCCGGGCAACTGTCATTCTGGTGCATGGAAGAAAGCCCCTCCGGGAACCACTTCGGCGTCGAAAAGACGTTCTTGAATTTACTTTGATATTCCTTGCTGACCTTTTGATTGTCGGTTGCCAGGAAGATGCGTGCCCCGGGCGACTGACGAAGAAAACGCCTCACTGCCCGTTCGTATTTGCCGAGGTTTGTTTGTCGGTCCGTGTGACGAATGTGCAGGCCAATAACATTGTCATGCCAGTATTTTGCCTTGAATTCCACTATCCTGCGGCGAATCTGCTCCTGGATGGGCATATGTTCAGTAAACATTTTGCGTATTATCTGCGTCCTGCTCAGACCGGCAAGAGCATGCCCTTTCTTTGCCAGATTCTTTGTTAAGGCCCGTAAGCGGTCCTTGTAATACCAGAAAACGGCGATCTCTTCGTCATAATCCAGCCTTCGGACGTCTATCGAGTATTTGCGATGAATCAAGAGGCTGTTGTGCTTGGTTGAGTCATGTTCATGTATCATATCGCTCATCGATTTGTCAATCTGCCCCTGCCATACGCTGGGCCTGATTGACCCCTCAACCGGCAAAACCAATTCCGAACTTACGCTTGCACAGGAAAAAAACTCTGAAAACATGTTAGAACCATCTTTGGAATAGGCCTGGTCTCGCCAGTCGATAACCGTTTTCCTTCCGGAAAGCTCACCATAAAGAATCCCCGTTATCGCACATAACATGCGATTACCCATACCACCCTTGGCTTTGATTAGCAAGTATTTATTGTTATCGGATTGACTCACTTGATTCTATGCGGTTAAATGCGATGTGCTTTTCTACTAACAAATTGTCTCATTACAACCCGTCTTTCAATGGACACCTACTTAGCAGCGATACCCTTGACGCTTGTTTTCTTGAGAATGTGCCGGAGAAGGTAATTGGTGACAAGGCTTATGACAGCGACAAACTTGACAAGTGTTTGGCGAAAGAACGCAATGTCGAAATGATCGCTCCGCATAAGAGCAACCGGCGTAAGCAACCTACGCAGGATGGCCGAACATTGCGTCGCTATAAGAAGCGATGGAAGGTTGAAAGGCTTTTTGCCTGGCTTCAGAACTTCCGTCGGCTTGTTGTTCGTTACGAATATCATCTTGAAAACTTTCTTGCCATGATTCAACTCGGCTGTATTGTTATCCTCCTTCGGAGGGTTTTGGGATGACTTCTAGTATTATATTCACGACAAAAGTGACACCTGTTCCCAAATAACTGCCAATCCTTACTACATGTCACTATTTGTATTTCTAGATTTGGCAATCTATAAAACTAACACAACTAAGTGTCAATAGCCATAATATGCTTATTTGTCCGAAGTATGATACTCCGAAAAACGCCACGCAATGACCGACGAAAGAACAGAATAGAGCCCAGGCGAGAACGTCGTGACTCTGGAATCGCGGCCTGTTAAGAAACCTGCCCAGCGAGCGGAATCCCACTGCGATCATTGCCGTGAAAAGTCCGAGGGTGATCATGCCCCCCCGCAAACCCTGCAAAACGTACTCGTTGGTTATATCAGAAAGCCCCCGGCCCCAATGCGCGGTACTGCGAACCCCAAGTACGGCCCACTCTGGAAAATGCTTCACCGCCTGGTCGATGAGGTAGTATCTGTGCCAGCCAGTAGACCCGCTGACTATATTGACCCTCGATATTAGATGATAGATGGGGGGAGTCATAATAACGTCAAGTACAAGCACGGTCAAGAAGAAAAGCAGCCAGCCCGTTGATGTGTATTGTCGCCACCTGTACAAAAGCAGCACACCAAGCACCACCAGAAAAGTGGCTGCGGGTGTGCTCGAGGCAGATGCTACCACCATAAACACACTTGCACCAGCGGCAGCCCAATAAAGAAGACCTTTTTTGCTTATTTGTGCCACGCCGATCAACAGGGGGCACACCGTCGCGCAAAAGAGCCCCAAGAGGATCGATATGGGAAAGGACCCCTGGCACCGGAACCGACCGACCCTCTCTTCCGTAACCACGGTGCCCAGCATGGCGAAGGGATTCTGTCTGGTCATAAACTCAAAGAGGACGAAAGGTGTCATGGCCAGCATGCAAAAAGCCAATGACCTGACCGTGGTTTGCAAATCGGACCACGAGCGAATACTCTGACGAAAAACCCAGTACAGACCGATCACATCGAATAGGAAGCCACACTTGTAAATAACTGCCCGCATATCGCCCCACTGGGTGACATATATGACCGAACTCGTTATCGCCCAAGCACCTATCAGTTTGTCGAACAGGCCCCATCGTACAACTCGCTGCTCGCCCCTCGCGAGAATTCGAAGTACTGCAACAAGTACTAATATACGAACGGCGGTAAAGTCCAAACCCTCAATAATAATCCGCTGGTCCACCGGGACAAAACAAGCTGCAATCAGAAGAGGTACAATCACATACTTGCGCGGAACGATAAATGTGCCTACTGCTAAAATTACTGTAAATATTATTGTCGGATCTTTCATGCACGATTATTCGAAAATAACTTCGATCTCCCGAATCTCAGCCTTGCGCTTCAGAACCCGCTATCCTCAGACGCGAAAAACTTTTATCCATACCAACCTTTCCGATTACTTTGGCCGGTACACCACCGACTATGGCCTCTGCAGGAACGTCTTTTGTAACTACCGCATTGGCACCAACAACAGCCCTTTCATTTATGGTTACCCCTTTTAAAACAACGCATCCTTCACCTAGCCAACAACCATCTTTTATTGTCACAGGCTTAACTCTCAATTCTTTCGACCTAACAGGGGGCAGTCCATTATTACCAAAATAGTGGTCATGATCCGTTATAAATACTCGTCCTGCTATTAGAACATCCTTACCAATTTTTACAGATTCTGCGGCGGCACAATGGAAATAGAACTGCGCGGCGGTGTCGTCGCCAATGGTTATTTTGGGTGTGTGGCCGTCCCACGGACCCACAGCCTCGAGACGAGCACCTTTGCGAATAAGGACCCTTTTGCCTATTCTAATAGCCTTCGGATTCGTGAGCATATCGCATCCGTATAAACGGGAGCACCAGCCGAATTCCTGAAATCGCAATCCCCATCGTATTTTATGACAAAAGGCTGTAAGTATATTCTGTAGCTTATTAAAGACAAGTCTCAAACCTCTCGGCTTATTTACATCTAAATCCATTAATTCTGCTTCGCGGGTATCTGTCATTAACTTTTCGCTCATTGCTGTCTTCTATATGCATTTACCGATGTTCTGTGGTTAGAGCGCGAGGTTTTTGCGTTTTCGTATATCAAAAACAAGTACTGCTCTAATTTTGCCGCAGCGCCTTGCCAGGTAAATTTACGGGCGGTATCAATTGCGTTCCGGGAAAGCCTTTTCCACAGCTGATTATCATTATAAACGGTTAAAATCTTGTGTACCAATGCACCTGTATTTCCAACACCTACAAGAAAGCCGTTGCTACCATCGTCTATGACGTCCTCCGGCCCCCCACACTTTGTACTGATTACGGGGCAACCACATGCCATCGCCTCTAATACCGGCAGGCCAAAACCTTCAAGGATACTTGTCATGAACCAGACCCTGCAACTCGAGTAGATCCTGCGTGCTTCAGAGACCGAAGGATTATGCATATAGTCGACGTGCTTCAACACTCGTGGGCTTTTTCCATATCCGTAGGAATAAAGCGGTGCTTGGGGGAGCTTCTCGCGCAGTACCTTGAAAACACGAAGCGTTGCGGCAGGATCCTTCGACAGTGACCACCTGAACCCAGCTCCTATGCCGTTGCCGCGGTCGTCCGGTATAGAAGGAAAGTAATCGCCTGTATCAACCCCGTTGGGAACCACACCGATAACCTCCTGGCCTACCTCCTGTTGAATCATATCTATTAAATGGCTGGAGACTACAATCTTTGGAAAGGGAAGCCTCCATGATTCGAGCATCGCCTCCCAGTTGCCAATTTCGGCGCCATGGCAGTGCAGCACTTTTATCCCGACCTCTTCGGGAAGAGCAGCGGCATCAAGTGTCGTCCTTGCGCACATCGAGACTATCAATTCGTCCCTGGCAAATTGCTCAGGGTCTAGGCGATCGTATCTTAGCGAAGCTCCTCTAAAAGTATCGAGCCAATCATACGCCATTCCGTATTTCAGGCGACGATATACGTTTTTACCCTTTTGTACGAATCCGCCGCGATCTTCCCGATAGAAAATGCGAACATCATGTCCACGTGAAAGTAATTCGTTGCCAAATATAGCAACGGCCCGGACGCCACCACCTACTCCACGGTTGGGTAGCAGAAAAGAAATTTTGAGTTGCTTTTTATTGTTCATAACCAATACGATAATTAGACTGGCGTTTACTGAAAAAGCCGAAAGCCTTATTTAAGTGTTCTCCATAGACAATATCCGTATAGGCTATTACTGAAACTGTTTGAATTTTGGTCGTTATATTCAACTTCATTTTCCACCTATGATTTCTGCGCAACTGTTATGAAGTAAACTTTCGCACTTTTTAGGCGGCTGATTTTAATGGTTTATCAACAGAAACATATCGACCAACCGATGTCTTTATTGGACCCAAAATTAAGACAGGGAGGTCGATATGTACATTATTACTTCGACATGGACAGATATAATCAAGCAGTTTTTGTTTATTTTTACCACACCGGGAGCAAAAACATTTGTCCGGCTCATCGAAGGCTGGATTTTGTGCACCGTTCGGCGAACGATCACCGGCATATTGCCTTTTGCAGATCCGGCCAACGAACGGGCTCACGACACTTATCATCGTTTTTTCCCAGACGCTCGCTGGAATACGGCAGATCTTTGGCGAATACTGACACGTATACTGATAGCTATTTTCTGTCGGAACGGCACGATAACTCTGGCACTGGACGATACTCTGTTTCATCACAGTGGCAGAAAGGTCAATGGTGCCGGATATTGGCGGGATGCGGTTCGTTCGACCAGGAGCAAAACAATTTATGCCTGGGGACTGAACCTGGTAGTTTTGACCTTGCAAATTCAACCGGCGTGGGGTGGCGAACCACTGGGATTGCCTATAAATATAAGATTGCATCGCAAAAACCAAGCGAGCTTGATAGAACTGGCCGAACAGATGATAACCGAAGTTATCCAATGGTTTCCCAAAAGGCTGTTTCGTGTCGTCGGAGACGGTTTTTACGCCACTTTGGCCGGAAAGGAGTTGGTTGCAACGATTATTTCTCGAATCCAATGCAATGCAGAAATTTACGATTTGCCGGTTAAGCCTCGCAGCAAGGGACGTGGTCGTCCTCGCAAAAAAGGCAAACGACTGCTCTGCCCGGAAAAAATGGCTCACTATGTTCGTAGTTGGCAGAAAATGAAGGTGGGCGAACGTGGCAAAATCAAAACAAGACTGGTTTATGCACGAGAGGTTCTCTGGTATCGGGTTTGGCAAGAGCCAATACTGCTGGTTATCAGCCGCGATCCGCAGGGCAAAGAAAAAGATGACTTTTTTTTCACGACCGATGTGACGATGAGTCCTGCCGAGGTGATAGGCTGTTACGGCGACCGCTGGGCAGTAGAAGATACGTTCAAAAATACAAAGCAATTCCTCGGCGGCCAAGAACCGCAAACATGGAAACGACAAGGTCCCGAACGAGCAGCAGCTTTGAGCCTGTGGTTGTACTCGGTAGTTTGGCTGTGGTATCTGAGGCAGAAGGCAGACAAAAGATACTTCATGGTGCAGCCATGGAACCCTTTTAAGTGTACGCCCAGCTTCGCCGATGCGATAGCCTGCCTTCGTCGTGAACTTTGGCGTGAAAGAATAAAATGTATGTTCGGTAAATCTGCCGTACATGATAAAAAATTCGAGTTCCTGCTGGAAGCATTAGCTCCAGCCGCTTAAAAACGTTTATAGAAATGCGAAAGTGTACATGAATGTTGTTGTCAATAATTCCTCTTCTGAATATTTCGCAAGTTCTTTGCGAATCTCATCGGTTAGATAACGGCTATTCACATCCCATTCGCCGTCAAGTATAGGACATGTAAAGTTATTGAATGTCTTACCCAACATCTCTTTCCATTCCACCAAGCGCATTCCATTTACATAATGTGGTGGCTCGTAATAACTATCGGTTAACCGAAGGCGATTCCATGGTCGTATGTTATATCTAAAATCGTGGTCCCCATGGATCGAAGTAAATAAAGGAATATCAAGGTAAAAGATGCCACGCGGCCTAAGAACTCTTTCAACTTCTCGAAGAGCTTGAAGCGGATCATCAATATGTTCAAAGACCGAAAACGAAAAGACACCATCAAACGAATTGTCGGGAAAGCTCAGCTTACAGGCATTCATGTTATTCAAAGAAACACTTCTTAATCTTTTTACCCCCATTATTTCCAACAATGCTCGTTCAAAGCGCCTCTTTTTACCGACGACGGCACCAACAAGGCTCCTGGCCACTCAGTAGCTTCCCGCAGTTTTCAAAAGCCTGCAAAAATTCTTTATATGGGCTGCATAAAGGAGGTTCTGTATCAGTTGCTGTTACCCAATTGTCAAATGCAAAAACAGATGTGTACGCTAAATCTTGTCCGCAACCGATCTCTAATAATTTGCAACCCTACCATTGTATTCCATAGGAATCCCAGATCTGCCTTCTAGCCAACTTACTTCTTTCAAAAACTCTCCTTGCTTTATCTTGTGCCTGCTTTTTTTGATGCAGCAGCCTGTGTATATCTGATTTGAAATTCTCAATACACAATCTTGTATATGACTTCATTACAACCTCAGATTGACTCTTAATAAGTCAGAGCCCAGCCAACCCTTCAATCTTCAAAAAAAGCATCCAGAGTAACATCAAGGTTTTGTTCGTCCAGTTTTGAATCAAAGTCCCCCGAAACAAAAAGCCTATTAAACAGGAAAATAGTCAATAGTCTTAAAACAAATTCATAGCCGAGCTCAAGCGTATTTTTTATTCTTAACATCCTCTCCCTCCCAAGGATCTTTTTAATGAGTTGACTATCCATCAGTTTTGTTATTATTTCATCCTGTCCTTGAAATAGATATTCAATATCAGTAGAACCACCTTCGTCCCGAATAATACTCATCTTTCTTTCACCAAGTATTTCGCCAACCCTTTTCTTGTAAAACTCTTTTTTATCGTTAAGCGAACCAAGCTGTTTAGAAATCGCATAAGTGTGCTTATTCAGGAAAGGATATATGCCTTGAATACCATAATTGTTGAGCATTATCCCGCTTTTCTTCAAGATGGTATCGAGCAAAATATCGTATTCAATTTTCAACGAAGGCTTCCTTAGATATTTTATGAAATTTGTTTCCTTAAAAGATATAGGGCATTCCTTTATCATAATTCTGCGCTTAAGATACCTTAGAAGCTCCCTAGCCATTAAAAGAGGATGAAAAGACAACCTGTATTGATTCAATACTTGATCAGCACATTCTCCCAAAAAACAATGCTTTCCTACATTAGTCAGCATCTCTGCCAGCTGCAACTGCAAAAAGAGGCCATCTTCACATAGATATCCTTCCGTTTTCCATATGATATCGGGTAAAAGTTGCAGCTTGTTTGCTTCAACTCTGGAATAGATATGTTTCACATTTGTATAATCTTGGGCGATTTCTCTAGCTTGAGGTATTTCGTCACGTTTCTTCCCAGCTATTGTGATCGCGGTTACATTCTCCGATAACTTAGCCAGATGGTGCAGAATAAGATTACTGTCGAACCCACCGCTTAAAGTACACGCCAATTCTTTATGAGCCAACTGATTATACAAGCTGCTAATCTGTTTATCCAGGGAGCACATCAAGTTTTCTTCAGCGTATTTCCGACTCACTTTTTCCATCTGGAGCATGTATGTTCTATTCTTAATTGTCCCATTATTTGCGTTAATTTCAAGATAACGTGACAGGGTTAATTTCTTAACCCCTTCGATAAAGGTCGTTTCGTTAGGAACAGTAAAACCGGTTGCTAAGAAATCAAGGACAGCAGATACATCCAGTTTCCTCTCAACTTGAACCAATTTTAAGATTTGCTTCAGACTCGTACTCATAACAAGTTGATTTTCTGTGCCTATGTAATATAGCGGCAAGTTTGAAGCAAACCGGTCTTGGAAAATATATCCCTTTTGTTCATTTCCATTCCATATGAATAATGTAAATACGCCGTCTAATTCATGTATAAGCTCAAGGTCTATACAACGGTAGAGTTCCTCAATAATTTCAACATCATTTTTTTTACTAATCGAATACCTTGACTTAATATCGTTTAGGTTGGATATATACCCGATTATTGCACATATGTTCTTTGTCTTCTCATTTTGAAAGATGTTTTCGCTATCAAAAACGAAACTATGTATCCTTTGTACCTGCAAGTCGAATTGACTTGTTGTCAACCGTTCTTTTTCGCTCCTTATATTACCGTTAGCACCAGCCTTATTGAAATTAAAGGTAAGCAGGTTAATCTGACATAGTTCTGTATTATGTTGATTCACCGTCAAATCCGTTAATGAAAGATTACTCTGAATCTTTAGGCTCAAGTCCGAACATGTCCTCAATGCTGGACACTGTAGAAATCTTCTTGAAATTATTATCAGCGAAGGCGTTCATCGAATTGCGGCGCAACAGACGACGCCTTATGCGACCAATACGGCGTTTCGCCGTTAGACCGATTAATTTTGTCAATACGGGGTGGGTAAAAACATCAGGAAGCTTTCCAGTTGAAGATAATTGCCTTGACTTTTTCAGGCAAAGTTTAGCCAGTTTCGGATAGTTGAGAGCGCATCGACTCGCTAACTTCGCATAACGGACGGAAAAAACCTCTGCATATTGTTGTACAATACCTTGATTGCCCAATAAGTCCTCGATCGAACTTATAATTCTAAAACGAGACTCAAGAGATTCGCGGGTCTTTCTGTGGCTGACATTCGCATCTTGATGGTCGTAAAGACGATAATATCCCCACGCCGATCTGCAAAAGACCAATTTCCCATCATTACTAAGAAAACGCATTGCATATTCACCGTCTTGATTTACGAGAAAAGTTTCACTCCAAGGACCATTGGCTGCAATATCGCGTCTCCGCCAAAGCAAACTAAAGTGAGGCACAAAGAATTCACCTGAGATCCAGCTCGCCAAAGGATCTTTTTTGGTATATGAACCAACAGGCTGATATAGGTCAATCTGATTTGGTTGGGCCTTGAAATATCTCCAGGGACCATAAACTGCCGCCCGGGTTGGAAGGCCGGCTATCATGCTGACTTGCTCTTCAATCTTTTTAGGGCTCAAAACATCATCATCATCCAGAAACTGGATAAATTCCCCGTGTGAATGAGTAAGCCCAAGATTTCGAGCAGCCGGCGCCCCTTTATTAGTCTCGAATAGAAACTTGGCCCTCAACTGCTGGCCTTCGTCGTGCTTATCAGCCCAATTTTCCAATAACTTCTTTGTATTATCGGTAGATCCATCATCAACGATGATCAACTCAATCGGCCGATAAGTTTGTTTAGCAATAGAATCTAAGGTCTCAATAATAAGGTCTGCCCGATTGTAGGTCGGAATTATAACTGAGACCAGGCCAGCTACGTACGTTTCGTTCATCCATTTCTCAGGGGATGTTCTCTGAAGATAATCGTTCATGCGGTGGTACTCCAGCAAAGCCTATCAGTCAAGCCATCGTTAACGACTATGATTTTCATAATAAAAGTGGGTTTGGATCACAAACTGCATATGATATAAGTAATATATCTCGCACGGTTATATGTCTCACTGAGAACAGAAATATCTCCATCGCCAGCAAATATGGCCGTGAGTTACTTCCTAGCCCTAATGAGAGGCCTGCAGTTGTTATCAGGGAGGCAATCGTCATCCGAAAACCCCAGGAACTCTACTTTATTGAAACCACCTGTAAGCAGCTGATCCTTGACTTGCTGAACATTGGTGGTTGAGTTGCCTTCAAAATAAATAACATTATTGCTTATCTCAGCTAAAAACTGATAAAGTCGTGACTTCTTCTTTATATGAGCTTCTATAGCTAAACAAAATATGACATCGAACTTTCCACCGATTTTCTGCATATTAACTTCATCAATATCTCCACAAATAAACTTTGTGTTATTTAAGCCACAATAGGCAGTAATTTTAGTAGCCAACTCCACTTTGTCACTGTCATACTCCACGCCAACACATTGTGCCGGTTTAAACTTCTGTGCTTCAAAGATCATTCCCCCTGTGTTGCACCCCAAATCAAGCAGGCTTTTGTTTTGTAATATATCTTTATTGATAGCGAAAAGCGCAAGCCTGCGCGCAGAATCACGTTGTGCCTCCGAAACTTCAACGGAGAAATAGGGCAAACTGAATGACGAATAGATTCTTCGAGCTCTGCAAACGTGACGTTTTGTTCCTGTGGAAAAAGTCTCACATGCAAGACGAAGCCTATCCTTGAGTATCTCCTTAAAGTCATTAAGAGCTTTTTCTATAGGTATACCAAGAATATTTTGCAGTGCAAGTTCGTGATCCTTCGTGTAACAAATATTTCCCGTACGTCCAGGGCTTTCCAGTCCTTTTCCAGTGATGTCATAACTCAGTGGGAATGGGGGGCGCTCGCCTTTCGGATATGCTTCCATCCATTCATAGTCTGTAAGCTTCAAGTTTTTATTTACCCAATACATATTTTTACAATGAATGTCGCGGTGAGCATACCCGGCGCAGAAGATATCGAAAAGAATAGAGACTGCCTCAGTGCCTATTCTCCTTCGGGTTGCTTCGGGCAAGTATGGCCCAAGCAAATCAAGTCTCTTCTTTTCAGGATAAAAAGGTATAGTGAACCATAAAGGTCCTTTCCTAACAACCGGAGGCTTCCAATAGAAACACGAAAAAATCTCGTTTGCAAGCATTTCACAATCAAAACAGGACCTGCCGATCTGGGTATTTTCAAATTTCTTTCTGATATACTTTGCTCGTATGATACCGACTCTACTAACAACTACTCGATAACTCACCTTGAACACATGAGGCATTCTGATAATCAGACGACGCCATACGAGCCGTGGGTTGCTTGCAGCTTTTAAGATACGTCTTAATAATTCTTGCATTTTCTGTCTCTTCTCAAATTTTTTCACCAGCGTGCGCTTTCAAGAAAGGCCCGAGCGCTGACCATCGATTCTGTTTTAGGGCAATTTTGCTTTGATGTGTTACGTCTAAAAATTAGCAGCGGAAGTCCCTCGCCTTTTTTTGCAGAAGGAGCGAAAAAAGTTCAAGCAGTTCTTGCAGGATCCTTTTCCCACCTGGCATAATAAACCACAACACGAAATAGATCAGCAACCCACCAGATAGACCGGTAATCAAGATCAAGACAATCCCTGAGTAGCTAATAAATTGTCGTATAGCAATCAGCCCAATTGCAAGCCCGATACTCACTACTGCTGGCCTCCATATAGCTTTAGCAAAATCCTGGATACTCAAAGGTGTATATTTAAAACAGTATATAAACATTGGAACCAGCATTGCGTAGTTAGAAATTGCATAGCTTGTAGCTATGCCCTTTGCGCCCCACGGCAGGCCACATATGACAGCTACTAAAAAAGCAAAGCTCTGGATCATTCCAGTTTTCAAATAACGCCGTGACTGACCCAGTGCGAGAAGCACCATTCCGCGAGTGGTAAACACTGGTTGTATGAACGCTGCAACCGCTAATATCCGAAATATACCTGCCGCTTGAAGCCATTGTTGGCCCAAGATCAGTTCGATCAGTTCTTCTGAGTATACAGCGAGAAAAACCATTAAAGGCATGGTTGTAAACGCTAATATGGAAACAACTTTTACGTAATAACGCTTGAATTTTTCAGGTTCTGACTGGATGCGACTTAGACCAACTATGGCAACGGAGCTTATTGGGGCACGCAGTTGACGTATAGGCAACATCAGCAGGCCGTATGCTTTGCTGTACAAACCCAAGACAAATGCTCCGAAGAACTTTCCAAGCAGAATATTGTCCAAATTCCGGTGGAAATAATTAATCAGATTAAAACCTATTATATGCCTCCCGAATCCCAACATTTCGCGAACGCCAGATTTGCTCTTCGGCAGTCCCGGCCGCCAGGGGAAGGCAATCCACACCCCGGCCGCCGTAGCGACCGCCAAAACAATATGCATAATAACAAGGGACCAGTACCCCGCTCCATAAACCCCGGCGATAATCGCCGCTGCGACACCGGCCGCCATAGCTATAATCGTAACCAGTCCCAAAGCCAGAAACCTCATATGACGTCTTAATAAGGCTTGGTGCTGAACAGTCAGTCCACCAAAGATAAATACGCCAGCCAACGCCATCGTAACCGGTGTCAATCGCGGGTCGCCGTAAAACCCGGCTACTAGAGGAGCTAATGCAGCGAGCAGGCCGGCAATCACAATACCTACCGCCACATTTATCCAGAACAAGGTGCTTATCTGGCTATGGTTGATATTTGCTTTTTGTACTGTGGCCATTGAAAGGCCCATATCTTTGAACATCACCCCAAAATTTGTAACTGCGGCCACCATAGCAATCAATCCAAAATCGGCAGGGGTCAGAAGCCTTGCCAAAACAACAGTAGAGCCGGTTTGCAGGACAAATCTGCAGCCCTGGGCAAATACTGTTATCGCCCCGCCCCGAACAGACCGGCCCTTCAAATCAGCTTTTAGGTATTCAGTATCGAAGAAGTTGTTTTGAAAAGATTCTTGTGCCAAAATATAGCGTTGACGCACTCCGTCCCTGTCGGTTACATTGAAAAATCAATGTAACCTTTGTTCTAACAACCAGTTACAATAACAGGTGTTAGTCTTTAGTTGTTAGTTGTTTCGCACCAGCCGCCCTGACTCTGCCGTTCTTGTCAGGCAAATAATCCAGAATCAGACCTGTCATTTCCTTAGCCGCTGCTCGAATTGAATTCTCCAGCACCGAGCTTATCTGAACTTGTGCCACGTATCGGGCTGGGTCACCTGCTATATTGGGCCTTCGACCAAAGGGACTGGAAAAATCGCTTTCATCAGTAGTAATCTGGCCGTTCAGGATATAGAAGTTCAAGACAACTGTTTGGTCATACGTTGGGGCTGGCTTGTGGAATCGATGTATCAAACAAGCTGTTTGCCGGCCGGCTCGCGAGATAAACTGCGATGGTTCGGTACTGTCATGGACCCAGCCATGTCCAAGATAACACACACGAGGGCGATGACCGAGTATACCGCCCGGTCGAGACGAGCAATATACGATATAAACATCGGCCCAGGCATTGGTCCGTGAGTTGACGTACCGCCGGCTAATAAAATCATCGGCAAAGTTTTTCTCCATATATTCCCTGGTAGTACTCCCAATAGGCAAATCCCTGCCCGTCCAGTTGCCGATTTCTGTGGGAAAGTCGCTTAGAGGTATGGGAAGATTTATAGGTGTTCCAAGAACGCTTCGCAGCCGGGAGGCGAATACGCGGTACACTATCCCTGATAACACCAGCAGCAATACGGCCAAAATGAAAACATGCCACCGGCCAATGTCTCTCCGCCTTGTCTCATTGCAAAAAGTCAATTCTGCTACTCCCCTCGGTAATCGTCTTCAGCACAAAAAGTAACAGCCTCTACCAAACGTTTAGCTGCGCCTGTTAAGTCTTGAGGTCTAACCCGTAAGTAGTACTCACACGTCAAAAAAAAAACACCGCTGCTATCGCCGCACACTCCCCAACCATACACGATTTCGTGAGGCACAAACGCCAACTGCTCACAAACGCGCTTGGCTTACAACCTATCCCTAAAAAACTTGGGCTTGCCTCCCTCCTTGGGGCGCCGAAAACACTGCTACTATTTTAACGCGCACAGGTTGACTGTCAAACCTTTTTTTTGGGGGAAATCGCAAGAATACAAAAAAAAATCCTGCACCCTCGGCCACGTCCCATAATAGCTGCCGAACCAAAAACGCAGCAAAGCTGACCTTGGCAGGGCTCTTGGGGCCTTTTGGATAGTTATTGCAGGCATAGGGGGGGTTGACATAACCGCTACATCCACTATAACTAATATATGGCAATATGAAAGGAGGTTGGTGTGCCGGCGGCCGGATGAGCCATCTGCGGATACTGACAGCACTTACTGCCAACTTGGGGCACCAGGCTCGGCAGGGCAAATCTGGACCGCACTTTGAGCAGGCAACCCTGTTAACGGCTTTTCTTTGCCCCTCCACGATATTATTTGCTATGATTTATACTGGGAAGGTATATGACAAGGTCCCTTTCCGGAGGACTGGTTATGGAAAATACAATACGAACATCTCGCTCGGCACACAGGCGAGGGCGTGTACCCTCACGGGTGCTTTTCATATTCTGTCTGCTGATTACCAGCTTATTCTACCTTACTGCTCCGATTAGCACGGCATGCGCAGCAACCTACTATCTCGACGCCGTTAATGGAGATGACGGCAATCCCGGTACAAGTAGCCAGCCCTGGAAGACTATAGGCAGGGCAAGCCCGGAAAGCACCGATGACCCGAATGTATCGCCCGACGATACGGTAATACTGAAAGACGGCGACTACGGCACGTGGTATTGGAAAGATTACAACAATCCTACACAGGAATGGATAACGTATCAGGCAGAGAACACGCTGGGGGCAAAATTCGACCAAATACAGATACAAAGCTGGGACGAAGCGCAGTCAGATTTTTATGTGAAAGTCATCGGTGTGCATGTTGATATTTCTGACATGAACCTGGCCGAGACAGTCGCTCATTGGAATGACTACCGCCATTACAGCTGGGAATTGAAGGATGTCAATCACTTCGTCATCCAAGAGTGCCGTATTGAAGCCAATTCAACACCGGGTGTGATTGAGGCGACCGGAAATGGCTTGCAGATTAACAATGCCAGCGGATACGGCGGCAACCTTACAGTTCAAGGGTGCACGATTACCGGTGTCGATGTGGGCCTTGGTGGCCTCAATGTCCGAAATTCTACCATCTCCGACTGCAATATCTATGGGTGTTCCAAAGACGCAATTCAAATTGGTGGCTGCAAAAATCTCATTATAGAAGGGTGTCAACTCCACGACATAAGTAATTCCTACGACCGTATATTGGATGATTTTAACGTTCCAAGCAACTTAGAAGATTTTCAGAGTGGCGAATCTATTTCACAGCCTGATACTGGCGCACAGGGGACAGTCAACTATATAATCAACGATGCGATGTATGTCACCGAAGCGAATGGTACTTTCTCAGCCAACCATGAAGTTTACGGAGACGGCGATGCCGTATGCCTGCCTACTTATACTTACACGACACACAGGGACCTTGTTCAGCTCTACTCAGGAACAATTTATAAGGTTGAAAACACAACGATACGGAGGAACAAATTGTGGAATTGTGGACAGGGTCTGTTCCTGAAAAACGTATATAACGGTTTGATTGAGAATAATTTGGTTTATGGGAATTTGGATAACCATCATTGTACTCTACATACCAATTGTGACAGTGCTATAGTTCGTAACAATACTTTTGATGTAAATAATACTCAACCCGATATATTGATATATTCCAATAATGAAAACGCAGCATTTGAAATACACAATAACATTTGTACCAACAGTCTTTTTTTTGGAACTTGGTCGGGCACTTGGGGAAACTCGGCAATCTTAAAAAACAATATCTTGGGGAGCTGTGGAAACTGCGACCTGGACGGCGTAGACCTTGATGCCAGTAATTATGTATATGGCCACGTTGTGACCGACGAAGAAGAAGCTGCAATTTTTGCCGACCCAGCAGGGGGTGATTATAGTTTAAAATCAAATTCTCTCGCTATCGGCTTTGCCGACCCCAATAACTCTCCAATCTCGGATATTCTCGGCGTTTCCCGCGTTTTCCCACTGACAATCGCACCACCCGACGCCGGCTGTTACGAATTTCCAGTAGACCCTAATAATCAGGCTCCGGTACTCCAGGAGATTGGCGATAAGTCTGTGAATGAAAATTCTGTTTTGATATTTGGTGTGACCGCCACCGATGCCGATGGTGACACGATAACGTACTCAATCCAGAATAAGCCGAGTGGGGCAACATTTGTAAACCAGACATTTACCTGGACCCCTGGTTATAACCAAGCCGAAACTTATACCGTGACATTCATCGCAAGCGACGGTCAGGCTCAGGATTCGGAGACCATTACCATTACGGTAAACAACGTGAACCGCGCCCCGGAACTGAATACTATCGGCGACCAGTCGGTCAATGAAAACAGCACCCTGAGCTTTTCGGTAAGTGCGAGCGACGCCGACGGTGACACCATAAGCTATTCACTGAATACCCTGCCCGGCGGGGCAGTGTTCGGCAGCGAAACATTTACATGGACCCCCGGTTATGACCAGGCGGAAACTTACACGCTGACATTCATCGCAAGCGACGGCCAGGCCCAGGACTCCGAGACAATAACTATAACAGTAAACAACGTGAACAGAAAACCTGTCCTGGCTGACATAGGTAATCAGTCGGTTTATACCACCAGAGCCCTTAGCTTTGCTGTCAGCGCAGGTGACCCGGACGGCGACGCGATAGATTATTCGGCCAGCGGAACGCCCAGCGGTGCAAGCTTTACCAACCAGACTTTTAGCTGGACGCCGGATGCCGGCCAGAACGGCACTTACCAGGTTACCTTCGCAGCAAGCGACGGCCAGCTTCAGGACTCTGAAACGATTACCATAGAGGTCGGCGCCGATGACTCGAGCCCGGTGGTCGCTAATTGTTCCCCCACCGACGCTGCGGCACAGGTGCCGCTCAACAATTTGATAATTCTGCACATCCTCGATGACAATAGCGGCGTCGATGTCAATTCCGTGACAATCAAAGTCAACGACGACGTGGTATACACAGGCAATACGACCGATTACAGCAGCGCCTGGGGTCATTGCCGCAGAACCGGAACAATCGCCGATTTTACATTCGTATATCAACCGGACCAGATGTTCGATTTCGACCAAGCGATAAATGTCACTGTTAACGCCGCGGATATCTGCGGAAATGCGATGGTGGAGCATTCTCATTCTTTCGAAACAGAAATGTTTTCCTTCGGTGAGAATAAGAATATCAACGCCGACGGCCTGAGCAAGAACCACCCCGCAACCGTACAAGACAGCGGCGGCAACATCTGGGCGGCCTGGCACGCCGGCGCAACGGGCAGCAGGGATATTTACATTGCAAAGCTCGCCGCAGGAGCCGGCAGCTTCGCCGGCAGTATTCGACTTACCAACGGCGCCGCCGACCAATGTAATCCCGCTGTTGCAATCGATGCCGACGACAAACTGTATGTTGTCTGGCAGGACAACACGCAAGGCAACTGGGATATTCTTATCAGAACCTCAGCCGATGGAGCAGCCTGGTCTGCTGAAAGAACAGTCACTGACTCGAACGGCAATCAAACCAATCCCGCTATCGTCGTCGACGGCTCATTATCGAGGAACGTCTCTGTCGCCTGGCAGGACGACCGGGCAGGCAATGCGGATATCTACGTAGCTGTCTCCGGCAATGATTTTGTGACAAAGACTACTTCGCAAATTACGTCTCATACCGCCAATCAGTACGAGCCGGCTATCACAGCCGACGCCAGTAACACAATCTACGTCGTATGGACGGACCAGCGTAACGGCTCGAACGACATTTACTACGGAGCATCCTCAAGTATCGGCCCATGGACGGAAGTGGCCGTGGTAACCAAATCAAACAGCCAGTCGAGCCCCGCGATAGCAGCGGAACAGACCGGCTCAATTCTGCATCTGCTTTGGGTCGACGACATCTCCGGCGACAGCGATATATACTATGCTTCGTCGGACGGACTGCCCGGCAGCCCGCTGACCGGCGCCGGCATCGTCGACGACACTACTGGCGCCGACCAGTCGCAGCCGGCAATTGTAGTCACCGGTACCACAGGCAGCAGCCTGAAGGTTTTCGCCTCCTGGAAGGACGAACGCAATGTCAGCAGCAATGGCGATAGCGATTTATACCTTGTCCAGATAGGCTCCGACGAAAATGTTTTTGTCGGTGACGACGGGACAAATTCAAATCAGAGTAAACCGGCCCTGGGCGTCGACGCTTATGGATACCCATACCTGCTGTGGGCCGACAGCAGAACTGCAAGTCCGAGCATTTATTATGCCGGCACCACCTTTGTCCAATCGGCCGCACTGGCCTCAAACGACGTCTCCGCTTCTTCAGGAGCAACCGTAGGCGCCGACCCGGTTGCCATAAGCTCCGCCGACGATGTCTCCGTCATAGTACCTGCCGGAGCCTGCTGCTCAGACTTAAAGATTACGATATCAAAGGTTGAAAATCCGCCCAAGTTCAACCTTCAGCAATTGAGTGTCCCGTACGACTTTGGTCCCAGCGGTATAGAATTCAGCCAGCCCGTTACTATCACTATACCATACACGGTACCTGCCGACGGGCAGTATGCCTCAGCATATTGGTATAATCCGCTTACCGGAACACTTAGCCAGCAGGGCATAACCAACGTCAGCAGTACCCAGATATCACCGACTCTATATGCGCTTAGCTTCAAAACCACGCACTTTAGTCAGTTCATTGTTGGCGGCGGCACAGTCGGCTCCGACGGTGTCTCCGGCGGTGGAGGCTGTTCCATGTCACCCTCCGGCCAGGCCGACTTAAAAGAATACCTGTTGCCGTACATCGCCTTGGCGGCAGTGATGTTGGTGCTGAAGCTGCGAGATGCACGACGCCGCAGGCTGCAAAGCACAATAAGGGGCGGCCGTTAAGATGGAATATTGCTGCAGCCAGGCAAACGTCATTCGTCCAGCGCCGCCTGCCCAACCAGTTCAATCTTATAGCAACAAAACGCCGCGCATTGACAAACCGCTGCTCATAGAGACTGCTCTTGTTACGGTCGCCGCCATTGCAGCTATCAGATTTGTCAACGTCAGCTTCTTGTCTGCGGTTGGCTGGCTCTTGATTCCCGGCGTTCTGGCAGCCGCCGCACTTGTCCCGCCGGCGGTACAGGCAAGAGGATTCGCTCAATTCGGGTTCGACCTCAAGTCAAGCAGATATGCACTGCGCGTTGCTTACCGGACCTCTCTCGTAGTTTTTGTGCCTCTGTTTCTGCTCTGCTGGCTTATCCGGTACTACGGTTTTACCCTGCCCTTGCAGTTCGTATTGCCCGCCCGGCAGCAGTGGCTTGGCTGGCTTTTTTATCAGTTTATGTACGTCGCAGTTGCCGAAGAAGTATTTTTCAGGGGCTATGTCCAGGGCAATATCCTCAGCCTTGCAAGCTTCGCTGCCGGGTCTTCAAAAAAGACGCAACAGTGGATAAGTATCACGCTCTCGGCGGCTGTTTTTGCATTGGTGCATCTTGCCCTCGGCGGCCAGATAATATCGGTCCTGACATTCCTGCCGGGCCTGGTCCTTGGCTGGCTGTTTGTCAAAACCCGTTCGCTGCTTGCGCCAATTTTGTTTCACGCCCTTGCCAACTGTTTCTATCTGTTTCTGGCTGCAGCGCCGGCCTGAGACTTGGGCCAAGACAATTGCCGCCGGCTAAGACCGCAACTGCCGGAAAAGCCCTATAAAAATTCCCCCCCAGAAACTAACCGATGCTTACCGGATGCACCCAGCCGGTGGGCGGCGCACGCTTAAGTAAGGTCTGCAACAGGACGATAAAATCCCAAATGGAGGTGTGTGCAGAATAAAAGTGAGGTGACAAATTGAATGTCCGTAAAATCTTTCTTATCGGCAAGTTAGTGCTGATTGTGGCGCTGTTGTCTCTCGTTGTCAAAACCGCGCTGATATTCCAGCCCACGACGGAGCTATTCACACCGGCTTCTGCTTCAGGGTCCGACAGTATAGACACGATTGATTTGACAACGGCGCAGGAGGTGCCACTTTGGGACTATTCGACCATTGTCAAGCAGAATATATTTGCCGAAGCTGAAACTCCGTCGGCGGCAAGCCTGTTTCCGCAAGTCGGCGCCAATCAGATGCCGCCGGCCGAGCAGGAACTCGGCCTGACACTTCTGGGGACCGTAGCGGCAAGCCCACCGCTTGCCCGCGCGATAATAAGAGAGGCCAAAAGCAACACGCCCGGTCTATACAGGCCCGGCGATGTCGTAGCAGCGGCTCGCATAGAAAGCATCACAAAAGATACCGTCGTTCTGCGTCATCATGGGCAAAGGAAAGTCTTGACTCTCGGAACCAGAGAGGCCGAGCACAAAAGCACAAAAACCCAGCCCGCCACACCGCAAAATACCAAGACCGAATCTCAGCCGGCCGACGCCGGCTCATCTGCTGACGCAACTGCGTCCCCTGGCGTAGAGCTTGCAGGGCTGGAATCAATATTAAAAAAGGCGGTCATCAGACCTTACAGCGTCAACGGGCAGATGGAAGGACTGAGGATAACAGCTTTGGACAAGATACCCGCCGCCAAAGATATGGGCCTGCGCAATGGCGATATTATCCGTTCGGTCAATGGACAGCACCTGACCAGCAAGCAAAAGGCGTATCAGGTCTTCAAGAAGGCCAGGTCCGGGGCCGGCATAAGCATCGAGCTGCTCCGCGGTGACGAAATAAAGAGGTTATCCTTCTTGTTAAGGTAGCCGCCAAAAATCCAAAAGGTCTTTAGCGTATCGGTTAAGAAAAATGTGCTTACTTGGCTCAAACACAGACAACTCGACACTCGTGGCGATGCTAAGACGTGCCTCTTGCATTGTATGCGTGTTCTTCCTCGGTACTGCCGGATGTCAGCGCGCACCCGAAACCGCACAGATTCCCACGCCGCAAGACGAACCTGCGCAGCTCAGCCAATACCTCCGTACTCCCACACCCGCCCCGAAGCAGATTGAGACGGTAAACGCCCTTAGTGCCGGTTTGGCCGGCCCGTTCGGACTCGCCGAGCCGACGGTTACTGCGCAAACTGAAAACACAGTGGCCGGATTTGACGCTTCAGAAAGCAGCCCAACCTCTGACCCCGGCACATTTGCCGGACTTCCTTCGCAAACCCGGGTTCACTCTCTCGGTGAAGTCTCACTAAAAGAGAAACCATTATCCGCTGTCACCGAGCCGCGGACTCCATCCCGGAGCGTAAATCTGCCCGCACTTACCGACCCCAATATGGCCGACGAGCTTATATCGGTCAACTTCGACCAGGTCGATATCAGGGTTATGCTCAAGACCATCGGCGACATAACGGGCATAAACTTTGTCGTGGACGATGCGGTTCGCGGCACAGTCACGGTAATGTCTCCGACCGAAATCCGCCTCGGCGACGTCTACCGATTTATGGAGTCCATACTTGAAGTCAACGGCTGCGCCGCGGTGCCGGGCCCGGACCTCGTAAAGATAGTGCCGAGAGCCGAAGCAACCAGCCGTAACCTCCGGGTGCAGGTAGGCAGCGACCCTGAGCAAATCCCCGTAAGCGACACCCTTGTTACACAGATTATTCCTTTGAGATATGCCAAGGCAACGGACGTAAGCCAAATCATCAGGTCTTCTCTGGCGCCGGGTGCGCACATGGCAACATACCCGAGAACAAATTCGATTCTGATTACTGACACATCTTCGAATATCCGCCATATTGCAGAGATTATTCAACAGCTCGACGTGCCCGGCTCCAAAGAGCAGGTAACCGTAATCGCACTCGAACATGCTTCGGCTGAAGTGCTCAGCGAGCAGATAGCCGGCATAATGAAGAAAAACAGGCCGGCCCTGTCACGCGGCACAGGCACGCCGAGCACGAATCAAATTGACAGCGGCATCAAAATCATGCCGGATTTGCGAACGAATTCTCTCATTGCCGTCGCCACCACCCAGGATACCGAGGTCATCGTTAAATTAGCCAAGCAGCTCGACATTCAAAGGTCTCACGCCACGAACAACGTCCATGTCGTCTACCTCAAAAACGCGCCTGCAAAAGAAACAGCCGACTCACTGACGGGCGCCCTTACAAATCTGCGCATCGCAGGCGCCCTCGATGCCGCTCAGCAGATTCAGGTCACCGCCGATGAGGGTACCAACGCACTTATAATCGCCGCCTCAGCCCAGGATTTTGAGGTCATATCGGAAATAATCGAAAAACTCGACATAGTTCGCGAGCAGGTCCTGGTCGAGATGCTCATTATGGAGGTCAGCGAAGACAGCCTGAAAGAAATAGGCATCGATTGGGCCACCCTTGACCAGGCCGTGGCAGGCAGTGTACGCTTCTTCGGAGCAACAAATTTCGGACCGCGGGTCGATTATCTCAACGGGGACCTTGAGGGCTTGAGCGTCGGGGCCTGGACCAAAAACAATTCCACAACAACCATCGGGCCAATTCTGCACGCCCTCGAGAAAGAGTCAGGCGTCAATATCCTGTCAACGCCGCATATTCTCACTTCCAACCATCACAAGGCAAGGATAGTCGTGGGAGAAAACCGCCCCTTCGTGACCGACTCGAGGATTACCGAAACCGACCCCAGCACGCCAACGGTAATAAAAACATTCGAATACAGAGATGTGGGCATTACTCTTGAGATTACACCGCACGTCAGTCAGGGCGGACGCGTCAGACTCGAAGTCAATACCGAGTTCACCAAGCTCATAGAGACGGTGACGACGCCCTCGCTTGATACACCTACAACAGCTAAACGCCAGGCCGAAACTGTCGTAACCCTCAATAGCGGCTCAACCGTGGTGATAGGCGGCCTTATCCGTGACGACACAGTCACCGTTGATAAAAGAATCCCGCTTCTCTCGGACATCCCGCTTCTGGGCGGACTGTTTAGATTTCAGAAGGATAAAGTGCAGAAAACCAACCTGCTTATATTCATAACACCACACGTTATGACCAGTCAGCAGGATATGCAAAAGATGACCGACGAAAAAACAAAGCAGATGCAGCCGGCGCTCGAACAGTTCAAGCGCCGCAACGAACAGCGCTGAGTCTTGAAGAATTGTTGCTACTCGCAGGCGAGCGGTGAATATGGAACTGCAGGAAAAAACAGCGAATCAATACCTGGACAGGATATCGCCCGAGCAGTTGAATCCGGACCTTGTGACGAAATTGCCCCTTGAGTTCCTCAAAAAGCAGGGCGCGATACCTATCGTCCTGCAGGACGGCCAACTGGCGATAGCACTTGCCGAGCCGCTCAACATCGAGGCATACGACGCCATTCTGAGTGTACTGGCCGAGAGCCCCGATGCGTTAAAAGGCCTCTGGCAGCCCGGTCAGCCCTGTGCCAGAGTCGTCTGCCCGGCCTCCGAAATTGACCAGGCAATAAGCCGATGTTATTACCACAGCGCCGCTGCCGGCAACGGCCAGGACCCCGAAACGGAAGACTCGGCCGCCAATGCAACTGATGTCGCCGGCACTTGCCCGGCGGCCCACGCAGAGGACCTCCTGAACATCGCCGGCAAGGCGCCCGTGATAAAGCTGACCAATAAGATTTTTTTCCAGGCCGTGCACAGCAGGGCAAGTGACATCCACATCGAGCCCTATGAAACTGAGGCGAGAATACGCTTCCGGGTCGACGGCGTCCTGCACGATGTGCTCACCCTGCCAAAACACCAAATTACGGCACTCGTGTCACGCCTGAAAATAATGGCAAATCTCAATATCGCCGAACGCAGACTGCCGCAGGATGGGCAAAGCCGAATCAAAATAGGCCGAAACTTTGTTGACATTCGCGTCTCGGTCATTCCGACGTCGGGCGGCGAGAGGGTCGTATTAAGACTGCTCGATAAAGGCAGCGGCAAGCTCGGTCTCGACCAGACAGGTTTCAGCCCGGACCCGCTGGGAAAATTCAGGAATCTCATCGGACTGTCACACGGAATAATACTCCTGACAGGACCCACAGGCAGCGGTAAGACAACCACGCTTTACGCCGCCATCAATGAACTTAACTGCGAAGAGCGAAATATCCTCACCGTAGAAGACCCCATCGAATACCAACTGCCCCGTGTCGGACAGATGCAGATAAAGCCCAAGATAAACCTTACCTTCGCCAACTGTCTCCGACATATTCTCAGGCAGGACCCGGATGTGATTATGATTGGTGAAATCCGGGATATTGAAACGGCCCAGATTGCCATCCAGGCCTCTCTCACGGGCCACCTCGTGCTGAGCACCTTGCACACCAACGACTCGGCCTCGGCAGTAACCCGACTAATCGATATGGGTATCGAGCCGTACCTCATTTCCTCTTCCGTCGTCGCGGTAATGGCGCAGCGGCTGCTGCGGGTCATCTGCCCGGACTGTAAAACTCCATACGAGCCCAGCCAAAAGATGATTGCGACTTTGAAAACGACGCAGACCACCGGATGCTTCTATAAGGGACGAGGCTGCAAGAGCTGCATCGAAACCGGCTACCTCGGAAGGACGGGAATCTTCGAGCTGCTGGTCGTCGATGATGATATCAGGGAGCTGATAAGCCGGCAATGCGGTTCGCATATCATTAAAGAAACTGTGATTAAAAAGGGTATGACGACGCTGAGAGATGACGGGCTGCAAAAGGCCCTGGCAGGTCAGACCACCCTCGAGGAAGTTTACAGGGTAACACAGGACAGCGTGCAGACAAATACAGGATAAATCGCGTATGCCAACGACTGAATACAAATTGCTAAACGACAAGTCGGCCCAAACACACCGGGCAACCGCCACCAGTGGGTCCTCCGCTGCAAAGCGAAAGCCCGACATTTGCAGCAGGGTCAGGACAGCCGACCTCTGCGCCGTTACGCGCCAGTTGGCCACGCTGTTGCGGGCCGGCATGCCCGTCGTTCCCGCTTTGTCGGCGCTGACTGAACAACTGCACGTGACGTCCGGAACACGCTTGCGCCCTAAAAATGAAGGCCTTGCCGGCATAATCAGGGAAATTCGTGATGACGTCAACGAGGGCAGCGCACTCTCGGACGCCCTTGCCGGATACCCGAACGTTTTCTCACCGCTCTTCGTGAATATGGTCGCCGCCGGTGAAGCCAGCGGAACTCTGGAAGATGTTCTCCTCAACACGGCACAGATGCTCGAGAAGCGCGTTGACCTGGCGGGCAAAGTCAAAACCGCCGTCGCTTATCCTTTGATGATGACCGCAGTTGCCGCAGGTGTCGTAGTGTTTCTTTTATCTTACGTTGTGCCCGGCATTACGCAGATTTTTCTTGAGATGGACCGGGCTCTTCCCTGGCCCACAAGATTTCTCATAGCAACCAGCAGCTTCGTGAGACACTACTTCGTTGTTATCACCATCGCAGCCTTTGCGGGTTTTTTCGCTGTCGCGGCGGCCTGCAGAACAGACCAGGGCAAAGTATTGGCGGACCGCTTCAAGCTTGCCCTGCCATTGTTCGGCAAGCTCTTTCTCAAGCTGGAAATAGCGCGGCTGACCAGGACGCTCGCGATACTTCTGACCAGCGGCATTCCTATACTAAGCAGTCTGGAGATTGTCAAAGGAGTAGTCCGAAACAGCATAATCGCAAAAGCGCTCGATTCCGTAAAGGAAGCGGTCGGCAGGGGAGACAATATCGCAAACGCAATAAGAAGGACCGGATTGTTTCCGCCCATCGTCTTTCACATAACAGCCACGGCACAGGCCGGCGCGAATATGGAGCAGGCCCTCGAAAACCTCGCCGATATGTACGACCGCGAGGTAGAGAACACTGCCAGGGTTCTCACTTCGTTGGTCGAGCCGGTAGTGCTGCTTGTTATGGGAATTGTGGTCGGCTTCATTGTGCTGGCAATTCTGATGCCGATATTCGAAATAAACCAGATGCTTTAATGGAGTTTGTTATGATTACAAGAACCACGCAGGAACTCTCAAATATGCCTACTATAGCCCGCAGGTCCTCAGCCAGACTGGGCTTTACCCTGATTGAGCTTATGATAGTGGTCGTGATTCTGGGGCTTTTGGCGACGATAGTTATGCCGAAGATATTGAACAGGCCGGAGCAGGCCCGCCGAATGAAGGCTAAAATTGACATCCGCAACATTGAATCGGCCCTGGCCTTGTTCAAAACCGACACCGGCCGGTTCCCCACCACCTCTGAGGGTCTCGAAGCGCTTGTCTCCGACCCCGGTATAAAGGGCTATGACAGCGAAGCCTATCTTGACAAGGCGCCAAAGGACCCGTGGGGCAGCAGGTACGTCTATATTTCGCCGGGCTTGAACAGCAAGGACTACGACCTGGAATCCTACGGTAAAGACGGCGAGGACGGCGGAACAGCCGACAACGCCGACATCGAAAACTGGAACATCGAGGATTAACAAGCAAAAGCAACCGCAAAAACGGATATGCCGCGATGAAGAGGACACACGAACAAGCATTTACTTTCGTGGAGGTAGTATTGGCCCTTGCTATTGTCTCAATCTCTATGCTGACGCTTCTCAGGCTGCATCTTATCAGCATAAGGACGGTACAGACAGCCGAGGCAAGCTCCCAGGCCGTATTGTTGGCGCAGGAGAAAATCGCAGAGACACTGGCCCTCGGTTATCCGCAGCTCGGCAGCGAGTCGGGCACGGTCGAAAGAAACAACGTGCCCCTGCAGTGGCGCACCAAAGTTGCAGACTTACACCAGGTCGGACCCGAAAACGTACCTATTGCAGGGCTGCGAGAGGTGTCGGTCGACGTCGGTTGGAAACAGGGCGCCGGCCGCAAACACGTTGAAATGTCAACTTACACCGCCGACAGGAAGCTGAAATGAGAGATAACCGCATCAAAAAAGGTTTTACACTGGTCGAGCTGCTTGTGGCTGTGGCGTTAATAGTGACCATCATGTCGATGGTATACGGCAGCTATTTTGCCACGGCAAAGTCAGCCAGGGCCTGCAGCAGCAGGATGGCTGCCTCCACACAGGCACAGACAGCGCTCAGGCAAATAGCACGCCAGGTGCGCACGTGCTGGGCCCCGGCCTGCCCCGACTCGACAGCAGCTAACGACTCGGCGCCGGCTGCGACAAAGAAGCCAAAGCTGCTTTCGGAGCAGACGCCAAACTATTTCAAGGGCGGCACGGACGGCCCGGCTGATGAGTTCTTGCATCTGGTAACCACGACCGCTACTTTCGCCGAACCTGACGGCAGGCAGGGACTCTTCGATGTCACTTACAAGTTCGACAGGACCACAGGGGTCATATATGCCGACCAGGCAGGATTCGTCGGCGCCTGCGAAAATACAACCCCGAAAACAAACTGGCGGCCGATTGCAGAAAACATCCGCAGCGTGGAACTTGTGTTCTTTGACGGTCGCGATTGGCTCGAAAGCTTCAGCTTTCGAAAACATAAAAAACTGCCGTGTGCGGTAAGAATTATAATCGCCTCTGAAGACGAAAATCACAAACTCTACACCTGCAGGACCGGCGCCGCTGTGAGTTGCCGGCAGAACCAAAACGAGAAAACCCAATTTGTAAATTCAGTATCGGTTGTACCTTAATGAAAGCTCGGCGCGCAAAAACCCAACGAAACGGATTCGTAGTCGTCGTTGTACTGTGCCTAATCACAATGATGGCGGCTCTGCTGCTTGGCTTCAATACCGATACACGAGTAAATCTTCGCAACGTTGACACGCTTCGAAAGTCCGCCCAGGCGCTCAACTGCGCAAGGGCCGGGCTCAACGTCGCAATTGCAGCTATCAGGGACAATAACAGCCTTCATACGAACAGACGCATGCAGGAACTGCTTTCGGGCCGGGCTGAACTTGATATTGTCGGCGGAAAGTGCCTGCTGGACCTGACCGAGGAAAACGGAAAATTGAACGTCAACACCCTCAAAGACAAAAACAACAAATTGAACCGAACCAGAATCGACCAACTGCTTCGCCTTATCGATTTGCTTAACCGCAGACAATCCGGCGATTCGCACGTCGGATACGGATTGGCGCCCGCTCTCGTGGACTGGGTCGATGGTGACGATGAGATTACGGCCCTGCCCTTTATAAAGCGAGAGAAGCTGGGCGCCGAATCCCGCTACTACCAGAAGCTGCCCGTGCCCTATCGGTGCAAGAACGCTCCGCTCGAGGCAGCAGAAGAGCTTTTGCTAATCAGGGGAATTACGCCGCCCGTCTTCGAGCTTCTTCAGAATTACATCACTGTCTACGGCGACGGCAAAGTCAACATAAACTGTGCCCCCATGCGAGTTATACAGAGTCTCTCGGCGGATATGGACCCTGTGCTCGCCCAGGTTATTATTGCCCGCCGACAATTCAGGCCCTTCGAAAGTATCGCCGAGCTGCGCAACGTTGCCGGAATGACGGGCGACATCTATGACAATATCAGCGGCACTGTCACCATCAGTCCTGCGCAGCGGTATTATCGCATTGAATCGCGAGCAGAGGTTGACGGCATTGATTCTATAATAATTGCGGTCCTGAAAATAAATACCGAAGACAAACGCGTTGACGTCATCTTGTACAGGGAGATTTGAAACCATTTTTCGATTGATGCTGAAAGATAAACGCTCGAGAACCGATTATGGCTAAGAGATGTATCGGCATAGATATAGGCCCTGCGCATCTGCGAGCGGTACAGCTCGTGCAGACAGAGGACAAGTTCTGCATTGAGAAGGTTTTCTGCGCACAAACAAGGCGAAGCACCGACTCGCCGACAGACATACTCAAGCTCCTTATCCACCGACACGGATTCGACCGACGTGCGGCCGTAGCGGTTGCTTTGCCGCCTGATGCTGTTTACTTCCGAAATCTGGAAACCGATTATCCCGGCCTGGAGAAAATGCGCAGCCAGGACTTGTCGGAGTTGGAAAATGAGTTCCCGGCTCCAGCGGACCAGGTCTTCACGCATCTCTGCTCATACCGGCAACTGGCCGGTGACAGATACTCGGTCCTCGTCGCGGCCGCCAGGAAAACGTCAGTGCAGGAGACACTCGATTTGCTGGCCGAAGCAAAAATGCAGCCGGTACTGGCAGAGGCCGGTATCTTCGCCGTATGCGAGGCAATCACAGCCAATCATCCGGAGGTGGCAGACGGTCAGGCCCTGCTCACGCACATCAACGATAACTGCCTGGTGCTGGCAGTAATCGAAAACGGCAACTGCCTGATGGTCAGGAACATTCCTTTCGTTCATCGCCCCGGCAATGAGGCCCAATCGAGCGAAGAACTGACGGCACAAATCTTGAGATACGAAGCACAGATTACCTGGCGCAAGACATTCGGCTCAGAGATTACTGCCGACGCTGCAATCTATATCGCGGGCCAAAAGAATATTTGCAATACTCTGGCAAGTATAATCAAAGAAGAGCTGCCCTGCCGTATTGTCGTCGCCGACCCGTACGCCATGCTGAAAGCTCCGGTTCAAAGCTGCGACAACGAACAAATATGGGTGGCCGAAGGGCTCGCATTGAAGGCTTTGGCGCCTGATAAAGCAGCAGCTATCAACTTCCTTCAGGCCGCCGGCGCCGACAGAAAGTCCGCTCTCAATCTCAAAAAAGAACTTGTTAGCTGCACGGCACTGCTGGGCGCGATTGTTGTAGTTTGGCTGGCCGGGCTCTTCATAGGCCAAACGCACCTCGAGACAACGTACGCGCAACTCAAAAGTGACATCGACGAAACTTTCCTGTCGGCCCTGCCCGACGAAAAAAATATTGTAAATCCACTGGCCCAATTGGAGCAAAAACTTACTCCTCTGCGGAAGGATTACCGGCTCTTATCCGGCTTTTACCCGGGCCGACTGGAACCACTTGAGGTCTTGCAGAATATCACCACAAGCAGGCCCTCCGAAGGCAGCGTTAAGGTGGATGACCTGCTCGTAGGTGCAAAATCCGTTCGCCTCAGCGGCACGTGCGACTCATTTGATACCGTTTACAAATGGCAGAGACTTTTGCAAAAGGTTTCAGCCTTTAAGTATGTCGAGGTCGATGACGGTCTGCAAAAAGACCCCGGCAGCGGCACTGTGCACTTCACCATTATCATATCTTCGACTGTACCGGAGCAGGAATAATGCACCTGACACTAAGAGAAAAGAAATTCGCTCTCGGCCTGGGTGTCTTCATTGCAGGCTGGGCTTTGTTCGCCGCGGTCGTCAAACCGGCAGCCCAAAGAATACAGACACTAAACCGCGTAATTCCCGAAAAACAGACGCAGCTAATGGAGCTTCGCGCAAAAACCAGCCAATACTTAATGCTGCACAGCCGGCTCGAAGCTCTGCAGACCACGATGAGTTCACGCGACCGCGACTTCAAGCTGCTGACTTTTCTTGAGTCGCTAATCGCCGAATGCGGCCTGCCCGAAAAGGCTGTCAAAATGAGACAGTATGCAACCCAGCCTGACTCCGAACACTATGAAACAATAGTGGAGCTCACTCTGGAGGGTTTGACGCTTGAGCAGCTTGTCGGCCTGCTCTCCAGGGTCGACTCGAACCAGTTGCCCGCAGGCGTCAGAAACCTTCATATCACAAAGAACCCAACAGGTACCGGACTGCTTGATTCGGTGGTTGAAATACACAACACACACTTGCCTGAGAAGTCCTGACCGGCGATTACTACTTGCCGTTGTCTGAAATCCTTTTATCCCCGGCCGGCGCCGTGGTTTTCCCCTCGTAAACTCCAATCTTGACAATCCAGCGCCGCGTCCATATCATCTCAATTGACTATCGGCAAAAAATAAGTCAAGAAAAGGAGCTTTACCGCAATGCCTCTAAATACCGAGAAACTCTATGCCGAAAGGCTAAAACGATATGTCACCGCGATGCGCAACGAAAAACCCGACCGCATCCCCATTCGCCCCTTCGTAGCTGAGTTCACCGCTAAGTACACAGGCTGCACCTGCCAGGAAGTCACGCACGATTTTGAAAAAGCCTTTGACGCGGTGCGTAAATGTGCAGCCGATTTCGACTGGGATGCCGTCGTCGCAAATATGGTTTACGTCTGGACCGGGCTTACTCAGGCTATCGGGCTGAAATACTACGGCGTTCCCGGCATCGACGTGCCGCCGGATACCGGCTTTCAGTATCGCGAGCCAGACGAGCACAACGCATTTATGAAGCCCGACGAGTACGCCCAGCTCATTGAAGACCCCACCGGTTTTCTGTTCAACGTATGGCTGCCCCGGGTCTCGGACGATGTCGCCGCACCGGGCCAGCCGACCTCCTATCGAAACAACCTGTCCTTCCTAAAAGGCGGAATGGCAATGCTGACCTACTTCAACTCTTTCGGCAGGCAAAACACCCTGCTGCGGACCGAGTGCGGAACCGTCTCGGCAATCTCCGGCATACTCAAAGCGCCGCTGGATATCCTTGCCGACAAGCTCCGCGGCTACATCGGCCTTGCTATGGACCTTATCGAGCGGCCCGGAAAGGTGCTTGCCGCGTGCGAGGCCCTCATGCCGCACCTTACCCACGTTGCACTATCGGGAGCAGACCCCGACAAAAATGTCCCCATCACAATCTGGATGCATCGGGGCTGTGTGCCCTTCGTCTCGCCCGACCATTTCAATAAAATTTACTGGCCCACCTTAAAGCCCATCATTGAAGAAATTTGGACCCACGGCCATCAGGTCCTCTTCTACGCCGAAGGCAACTGGGACGCGCACCTCGAATCCTTCGCAGAGCTGCCCGACGCCTCAATAGTGTACCACGTCGACAAAGGCGACATCCTCAAGGTGCATAAGGCAATCGGCCGCAAATTCTGTATAACCGGCGGCATACCCAACTGGCTTCTGAGTCAGGGCACGCCCCAGGAAGTCCGGGACTACTGCAAAAAAGTAATCGACGGCGTCGCCGGTGACGGCGGCTATATAATGGACGCTGGCGCCATCATCCAGAACGACGCCAAAATCGAAAACATCCGCGCAATAACCGATTTCACCCGCGAATACGGGGTCTACTAATCGAACATCGCCCAAACAAAAGGAACTCTAAAATGGCGCAACAGCACAGGATAGAAAAAAAACCGGGCGTATGCATCCCCTGGCAGGAAAAGCTCAAAGAGCTGCCGAAGATTCAAGGCAACGAACAGCTTGTACGCAGAGTCTGGGAGGACGTCGACGAATTTGCCTACGTCTACATCTGGCAGTGCCTGCTTTCGTTCTAAGGACCGGATTGATAAATAATAACGGCGGGCGTGCTCGCCTGTCCTTTGCAATAACGGGGACTGCAAAATGGCCAAAACACCAACATCACAAATACCGAAACAGAAAAAACAACGATTTTCCCGGCGGACTTTTCTCGCCGGCGCTGGCGCTGCCACTCTGTCGCTTGCTGCCGCCAGGCCCCGGCTCGCCCGCGCTGTCGAAGCCAACTCCAGGATAAACTTGGGTATGGTCGGCTGTGGCGGCCGAGGAACCTGGATCGCCGGGCTCTTTCAGCAACACGGCGGTTACCAAATCGTGGCCGCCGCCGATTACTTCCAGGACCGCGTTGACAAATTCGGCGAAAAGTTCAATATCGCCCCGGCCCGTCGCTATACCGGACTGTCGGCCTGCCGCAGTCTCCTCGAGCAGCAAGTCGACGCAGTAGCCATTGAGAGTCCGCCATATTTCCACCCAGAACACGCAGCCGCAGCGGTCGATGCCGGTCGTCACGTCTATCTCGCCAAACCCGTCGCCGTTGACGTGCCAGGCTGCCACACTATCGCCGACAGCGGCAAAAAAGCCGCCGCAAAAAAACTCTGCTTCATCGTAGATTTCCAGACACGCGCCAACGAGTTCTTCCGTGAAGCGATTAAACGCGTCCACGACGGCGCCATCGGCAGGTTCGCTTTTGGAGAGTCCAGCTACCATGCGGACAACCCGTGGAAACATCAGGAAAAATTCCTCAAAGATGACCCGGCCAATCCCGAAAATCGTCTGCGGGCCTGGGGCCTGGATAAGGTCCTGTCCGGCAACATCATTACAGAACAAAACATCCACACGCTTGACGTCGCCGGTTGGATTATGGACCGCCAGCCAATATACGCAGTTGGTACCGGCGGCAGGAAAGTGCGGACCGTCGGCAACTGCTGGGACCACTTCGCTGTGCTCTTCGAATATCCCGACAATGTCGCCATCACATTCAGCTCACGGCAGTTCAAAGGACACGGCTCCGCCGGAGGAATCAAGAACCGGATGTTCGGTTCCAAAGGCGTCCTCGAGACAGAATACGGCGGCACGGTTATTATTCGCGGAGAAAACTTCTATCGAGGCGGCCGGACGCCGGACATATACGAACAGGGCGCCGTCAACAACATAGCCGCATTCTATGCTAATATCTTAAATCGACGTTTCGATAACCCGACTGTCGCGCCAAGCGTTCGAAGCAATCTTCTGACAATCCTCGGACGCACAGCCGCCTATACCGGCGAAAAGCTATACTCCGACAAGCTGATAAAAAGTACCGAAAAGCTGCAGGCCGACCTGCGAGGCCTCAAGACGTAGAAGAATGGAACTATCGAGCCGATTACCACCACGGACTCATCCTGTCACTTCTCGTCGGTGATACTTGAACATAGTAAGATTTGCCCTTAATTTCGAGTTTGCAGGGTTCTGAAATGATAGAGAAACTAATCAGCCGTCGAAAATTCGTCAAGAAAACGGCACGCATTACAGCCGCCGCAGTTGCCTTTCCCTATGTTGTCCCTTCCGCCGCCATTGGAAACGCCGGCGCAGTGCCCCCGAGCAACCGAATTACCCTCGGCATGATAGGCGTAGGAGACCACGGCACCGGGACCAACCTGCGAGGTTTTCTTGAACAATCCGATGCGCGGGTACTTGCCGTCTGCGACGTCGATAAAAACAGGCGAGAACGGGCCCGCAATATCGTGAACGACAAGTACGACAACAGGGACTGTGACGCCTACAATGACTTCCGCGAGCTCCTTGGGCGCGATGACATCGACGCGGTAATGGTCTCCACCCCGGACCATTGGCACGTCCCGGTCTCTCTAATCGCCGCAAGGGCGGGTAAGGATATCTGCTGTGAAAAGCCAACCCTGACTATCCGCGAAGGTCGCCTGCTGAGCGACACAATCAGGCGTTACGGCCGCGTGTTTCAGATGTCAACCGAGGACCGTTCCATTGGCGTTTACCATAGGATGGCCGAGCTCGTCCGCAACGGAAGAATCGGCAAGCTTCACACCATCCGCGTCGGTTTGCCGAACGGCTGGCGGATAAGGGGCGGCTACGGCAAAACTCAAAAACCGCAGCCCGTGCCCGACGGTTTCGACTACGATATGTGGCTCGGCCCGGCGCCCGAATCCCCGTACACGCCCGGAAGATGTCACTGGAACTTCCGATGGATTCTCGACTACTCGGGAGGCCAGCTCACCGACTGGGGTGCTCATATCGTCGACACCGCACAATGGGGCAACGACACCGAGCACACCGGACCAATCGAGGTCGAGGGAAAAGGCCTCTTCCCGGGCGACAGCCTCTACGACACTGCGACCGAGTACCGCATCGAATACAAATACGCCAACGGCGTGCGGATGATAATTACTTCCGGCCCGGTGAGCCTGCGATTCGAGGGAACCGAAGGCTCGGTGGGTAACACCGGATGGCGCGGTAAGCTACAGGCAAAGCCGCGCTCGATTCTCGACTCCATAATCGGACCCGACGAAATCCATCTTTATACTGAGCCGCGAGGTGAGCACCGAAACTTCCTCGATTGCGTCAAGTCCCGCCGGGACCCCTATTTCCCTGTCGAAATTGGCCATCGCTGTTGTACGGTTCTCCACCTCGGAAATATCTCGATGCTGCTCGGCAGAAAGCTAAAATGGGACCCCGAAAAGGAAATCTTCCCCAAAGACGCCGAGGCCAACAGAATGCTCTCACGCCCGATGCGAAGCCCCTGGCGACTCTAACAGAAAAATCACAGAAGCACTTCTACATCCGCCTTTCGTTGTGAGGGACTTACCTTCAATTCGTGCAGCTTTCCGCCGCGCAGTGAACCTTCGACGATGGTTTTATACGGCGCATGAAGTTTGAAATCCACGTTCCAGTCTTTCGGCCAGGCTCCGAAAAGATATATCTTTCGCCCGTCCGTCTGCAGCAACATCTCCTGCAGGCCAATCATGCCGGAACCGCCCCAGTTGTGGTCCGGAACCCAGTCATGCCCAGGCCCCCAGAATACAGGAAAACGTCGCCCTGAATCCTCCAGCTTTCTTACGTTGTACTCGGCGGCCTCGGACGTCAGTCCCATACGCGCAAAGAAGATACCGTTCTGGTGCCAGCTAATATGGCTTTTCGCCATTGGTGACCAGTCTCCGTAACGCCACGTGTCAATAAACAACCCAAGGTCCGGTTTGCCCACTCCGTACAGCCCAAAAGGAAACAGCGGATAGAACTGCGGAATCTCACAGTTTTGGTAGTGGTCCCACGACTCCGCCGGCTGCATAATACGCCGACCGTCAACCTGGCTGATTGGAAAAGGCCCAATCCGCTCCAGCATATCCGCCCAATAACGCTTCTTCTCCTCGCTGGCATACTCCCGCGGCAAATCAAGTAACATCTTGAGATTAGCCTTGAGCCCGGCAAGCAAATCAGTCGGATTCTTCGCACCTTTATAAGACTCGCACGACGTCGAAGGGTAAATCACCAAATGCCCGTTCTCGTCCAGCCCCCTGCCGCTACGACGCTTGCACCGATACTGATAGTGCTCATCGAAGAATTTCACCGACCTTTCAATAAAGGGCATATAACGCGAGATGTCCTTGCCTGTGAAAAGGTGGTAGTTCAGAATCATGAACGAAAATTCCAGTTGGGCCTCGTAGTGATAGTTCACCGCCCCGTTGACCTGTACCCCTTGCTCGATTTCCGGCGGCCTGTATCTTCCGCTGTTCGGGTCCGACCAGCCATAGTGAGAAGGTATCGGAAGCCCGTAGTTTGCAAGTTGCTCGGCAAAACAGCAGCCGTCATGACCCCAGTAGGTCTTGACCCGCAACGTCGCATTGCCCAGAGCCCGCCGATAGAAATCGAACTGGGCCGGCATCATATCGAAATCGCCGCTCTTGAGCATCGGCCAGTAAACAAGTCTCTGGTTCTGGGCCGTAAAACTGCCCCCGCCCCACGCACGCCAGTCCGGAGGGTGCTTGCGACGCTCCTTCACAAGAGACGGGTCGTAAGTAAAAAGCCCGCCGTTGAATTTGGTAGGGTATTCACCGTAAGCATTACATCCGAGCATGTAGCGAAACAATTGGTAGTTCCGCGAAATCTCGCCTTTCTTGTTGTTTTCATCCAGATTGCCCGTGAACAGGAAAATGTAGCTGCGCTGCCAGAACTTTCTCCACCAGGCAAGATTCGTCTTCAAAGCAGCCTCGTCACCTGGCTCTGTGGCCGTGGCGAGTTTCACAAGCTCTCCCTTCCAGTCGCCAACCGACGCCGCCTGTGCCGTATGAAGAAAGACCTTCAGGTTGTGCGTCTTCTTCGCCTTTGTGCTGCGCAGCTTCCAGCCCTTGAAGTCCGTTATGACGTATCGTCCCTCCGAAGTGCCGTCAAAAACCATATCGTCGCCGGCCATCATTCCGCCGAACGTCAAATCCTTTAGCGGATTCCACATCTTGTCCTTCACTGCTCCAAGTCCCTGTTGCTCAACAGCCAAGTCAAAGATAAGCCTGTCGTTTCTGTTTCGGTGCTCCCAGGTAACTGCGTCGCCGGTGTGCTCATAATGGTCCGGATATGTATAAACCTTGCCGGGATACGCATCATATCCGAAGCACCCGAATCGGCTGTTCTTGCCGTCGTCGATTAACTCCCGCTTTCCGGTCCGCCATCCTTCGTAAGTGGCTTCCAACGTAACCGGCCTGTCGCAAACCACGTCGACGTGGATTACCGGCCGGAAAACTTCCACCCAGATTTTTATGACCCCGGACGCACCGCCGCAATGCTCACCGGCAATCTCGATGAAACCATCGAGAAGTCTCAGTTCCTGCCGGAACTTGCCGGCGGCACAAAAAGGATTCGGCGTAAGTCTGAGCCTGACCCGCCCAAGCTTGAGAAACTCGTTGTTCTCATCAAACGTACCGCTGCGAGCTATATAAAAAAGCACCTCGTTGTTTTCGACCCAGACATTCAGCCCGATGTCACCTCCACCCACCGGCATTGATTCACTCGAATTTGTGCTTTGGCGGTCCCACACAACGTTGTAAGTCCCCAGAACACCTTCATATCCGGCGCCCATCGCCAATGCCGAACCGAACAGGCCGGAATACACAACTACAATCGCCCCAACCCAAAACTTCTTCATCAAAGCCTCCTAATATGTGCTGACAGGGCAAATCTCTCGCTTTTGCGACACTCCAGCCTCACGGTATCGGCTGCAACTCGCCGCCAAGCCGATAGCTTCTGCCCGGTTCGGTTTTCAGTTCAGTCACCTGCCCGGCGTAGCGCACTTTGCAGCTATTGCCGAGTACCGAACGGATGACGGCCTCGACGAGTCTGCCGTGGCGCCAGCGGATATCCACCTCGAAGCCCCCTCGCGCCCGCAGTCCCTTTACCTGACCGTCGGGCCAGGACTTCGGTAACGCCGGCAGCAGCTTTATCACACCAGGCTCCGAGAAAAGCAGCATCTCCATTATCGCCGCAGGTATGCCGCTGGCCGCCTCGAACTGATACATCGGCGGGCGATGATGATAAAGCCACAATGTCGTAAACAGGTTCGGCAGCGTATAGCCGCGAGCCACTATCTCAAGGGCCCTCAGTGCTTCATCGCCCTCTCCGAGCCGGGCGAAAGTGCACGCAGCCTGAACATAAGACCACGCACACGGATACTCGAACGCCTCCATCTTCCTGGCCATAGCAACCCTGCACGCCTCGAAAAGTCCCGGTTTCTTCTCACGCGTTACCTCAAGCCCGGGGTACACCGGATAAAGATGCGACATATGACGATGCTCGTAATTGTCCTCGAAGTGTCGGTCCGCCCACTCTTTCAGCGCGCCGTCCTCGTTGATAAGATAGCGAGGCAGCTTCGCCAGCATCTGCCGCCAACGTGCGACGCCGTCTTTTTCAATCCCAAGCAGTTCACACGCCTCACACAGATTGCTCAAAACCTCCCGCGCCACCGCAATATCCATTGTGGCGTTTATGGTGCAGGATGCCTTCGTATTGGCCGGCATATTCTCAGGTGAAAAAGAAGGCATAAATACATATCTGCCGCTTTTGTCCTCAATCAAAAAATCTTCATAAAACAAGGCGACCTCTTTCATAAAAGGTACCGCCCGTTCCTTGAGAAACTCGCGGTCGCCCGTAAAGAGCCAGTAGTCGTAGAATAGCTCTGCCAGCCAGCCGGCCCCGGCAGTCCAATAGCTCCAGTTCAACGAAGCCAGCCCGTGCGTGGTCCCCGATAAAGGAGCAAGGATGCCGCGACAGCTCGCAATGTTCCGGGCGTTGGCGCGAAAATCATCCAGCATCGACTCGTAGTAGTCAAAATACGGCAGGGTAATCTCCGCCATATTCCCCGGCAGCGCCTGGAAGTAGTTCATCTGGATATTCATATCGTTGTGATAATCCGCAGCCCACGGCGGGCCGTATTCACCGTTCCATATCCCCTGCAAATTTGCCGGCATCCCTTTCGTGCCGCTGCTGCAGATAAGCCCATAACGCCCGAAGTCAAACATCCTCTCCAAAAGCGCGTGGTAAGCCTGACCGTGCTTGGCTTCGTTCACCAGTTTCTCATTGGGCAGACTCCGGTTTCGGGCCGTGCCGCCTAAATCCAGCTCCACACGCATAAACAGCTCCCGGTGCAGAGCTGCATGGTGTCTCAGCAGCTTGTCATAATCAACAGACAAACCTTCCACATCCGAACGCAGACGCTTAAGAGCGGCCCTGCTTTCTTCGTTGGCGAACAGCTTTATGATTACCAGTACCTCGTCGGCGCCTTTGGCATCCACCTGCAGCTCTGTCGTCTCTGCCCTGCCGCCCTTAACTGCTATAACAGCACAGCCGCCATACTCATCACCGCCGACCAGATTATATTTACCTCCGACGTCATATTTGCCCACAAGGGTCAGCACATTATCCTTGCCCGTCAGGTTAAAGGTAATCGGCACTTCATCGAGCCTGATTTTCGCCACCCGGCCCATTGGGAACCGCGGCACACGAACGTTCCTGCCGTCCCCAAGCTCCTGACGTTCGAGACCAGTGGGCAAAAGACCTATCTTACAATTAATCATCCCAGGCTTCGAAGCGCCGACATCAACCACAACCACGTTATCTTTTCGCGAAACAAACACCTTGCGGTGGTAGCTGACATTCTGCTTCTGCCAGACCACCGAGACCTCGCCCGTCTCGAAATCCACGACCCGCCGGACGTCCCTAACCTCGCCGGCCATCGGCATATCAATAGTCACGTTGAACGCCGGATGGTACGAGTCCGAACCCTGGTGGTCGTAGGCGACCTTGACGCCGTCTCTGTAATACCTGCCCGCCTGCTCGTACAGTCCCTGCTCCATTAGTTTGCGAATCTTCGGCAGATGCTCGGACACATCGGGCAGTGTAGGTTTCTTCGTCGTAAAGAACAGCGAGTCGTGGTTGAGTATTATCGTTTCGTGCTCAATGTTCCCGAACACCAGCGCACCGACCCGGCCGTTGCCGGTCGGCATCGCCTGGTCCCATTTCTCAGCAGCCGGTGTCTTCGGCTCATGCCGCGAAACACGCGCCGAAAAAATCATCCGATGCTTCCGCGTCGCGGATGTTTCTGCCGGCGGACGCCCCCAGAGTCGCCCAGGCCACAACGCAAATGCAATTACAATTCCAAACACAGAGACCCGACAAACTGTTTTCGCCGTCATTTCTTGACTCTCTCAACACGATTTAATTCGTCATTCGTCTTAGCTTTTTGCCGTGTGATTATCCGAAACGCCGCCGCCGCTGTCCAGAAGTTTATCTCGTCATATCGCACGCCGATATCTCACTTTCCACCGAATTGTCTTGCATCACTCGAACCATTTGCGTATTCTAATATGAAATAGACTTACCGGGGTAGCTCGGCAAAAGTTGCCCGTTGGTTTCTGTGAAGCCCGATAAGGAGAAAATTAAGTTATGACTGGCAGGATGTTATTCTTGGGAGTGTTGATTGGAGCGGCAATCGGTGCCGGTTTGGGCTATTTCGGCAAATGTTCATCCGGTGCCTGTCCACTGACGGCCAATCCCTACCGCGGGGCAATTTTTGGCGCGGTAATGGGAGCCTTGGTAATGTCGGTGATTTCGCCAAAACTGGCGCAGAGAGCGGAAAGTTCGCAAATCGTACACATCGACGCCGAGCCCGACTTCAAAACCCATGTCCTTGACAAACGCGGGATTTGCCTGGTGGATTTATTCTCCAATCGCTGTCCCCCCTGTAGGATTCTGGCTCCGACCATTTCGTCACTCGCTGAAAAGTACGCCGGCCGCGTCACCGTATGCAAGGTAAATCTTGACCGCGCGCCCGAGGTGGCACAGCGATACGGAATCAGGTCAATTCCAACCGTTCTCATTATCAAAAACGGCAAAGAGATAGACCGTTTAGTAGGGTTGAAATCTCAAACCACCTATGTTGCACTCCTGGATAAATTAGTCGCCAAGAATAAAGATTGATACAGGGAAGAATTTGCCTGTCTTCTTATTTGGCATCGTATAAATCCTGTCGAAAAAGCCTGCATAGTGATACGGACGGACGATTAATCCTCGTACGCCGGTACCCTATGTCGATTTTGCTTGAGCGACGGCGTCAATGTTTGTATAATACTGTCGAGGGCAGGAAATGTTGATTGCCTGGTTGTTGATATGAAATTGGCTGTCTGGTTATTAATATGAAAATAGACCTTCATTATGGCAAAGACCTCTTGTCTTTGCAGGTTCCCGAAAACAACATAGAGCAGGTTATAAGGCCCTGGTCCCAGGAGCAGGCCGCCGACAATGCGCTTATAACTGACACGCTGCAATGCCCCGAAGCAGAGCAATTTCAGCGCCAAATCGCCGGCAAACGTCTGTGCGTGCTCACCGAAGACGGCACCCGAGACGGACCTTTTGAGCTGCTCTTCGAGCAGTTCTTCGGACTCGTCAAACCCAGCTCGCACGTGCTGTTTGTCATCTGCACCGGTACACACGATGCTGAAACGCCGGAAAATAACCTGATTAAGGCCTGCATAAAAAAAGCCGCCGAAAAGGCAGGTGTAAGAAACTTCACAATCCACACCCACGATTGTCAGCAGGACACTTTTCTAAATGCCGGCACAACTTCACGCGGCACCGACGTACTCTACGCCGCCGCGGTCGATGATGTCGACGTCTTTGTCGTGCTCTCCGATATGAAGACCCACTATTTTGCCGGCTACTCAAACCCGATAAAGAACTTCGTGCCGGGTATTTGCGCATTCGAGACAGCCGAGCACAACCACAGCCTCGCCCTTGAAACGAGCTCAACGTTTGGAACTCATCCCTGGCACAGCGACGAAAGCAAAAGGGCAAACCCGGTTGCCGACGACATGCTTGAAGCAATGAAGCTCATTGTAAAGGACCGGCCCGTCTACACCCTCGCCACCATAAGCGCCTCTGGCACAATACAGTGGGCGCGCTTCGGCCTCATTGAGCCGGTAACAAGAGAAGGCTTTGATAGAATAGACGAGCAAAACACGCATACCGTAAGGCCGATGCCCAGGTTAATAGTCTCACCAGGCGGCTTTCCGAACGATACCAGCCTCTACATCGCGCAGAGGGCCCTTGAGCTTACCAGGTATGCCGTCACTGACGGCGGCGAAGTCCTCTTCCTGGCTGCCTGTGCAAACGGCGTCGGCGAGCAGCGAACAATCGACAACTTCTATAATCGGCTCACCGCCCCCCTCGACGAGGTCCTCGAATCAATCGAAGGCGAATATAAAATGTACACCCACAAGCCATACAAATTCGCCCAGCTTATCAAGCGCCTGAACAGAATCTGGATGTACTCGCACATTCCCGACCAGCTCATCGAAGCAGCCCACCTCTATCCCACACACCAGCCCCAGGCCGTGATAGACAACTGGCTCCGGCAAGACCCCGGCACGCGTATCACCATCGTGGACGGCGCAAACAAAATCGCCCTCTATGCCGGCGCATAACCGCAACCCCTTCTCGCAACAACCGGCTTGTTAAGATTTGTGGTTGACACCGAAGCCGCCGTGCAGCACCGTCATGAGAACCTCACCGGTCCCGGCGCCGGCAGCGCAAAGCAAATATCAAAATCCGAAGTCCAAAAATGCCGGCGGGCGGTTTTTTGGTTCTTTTCGCAAAATCTCCTTGCTTTTTGCCTGAAGTTGCCTAAAATCAGGGCAAGACAATTGAAGGCGGGCTGTGGGAAGTGTCTGCGTTGACGGCAATCGCGGGTTTGGGTATTATATAGACGGACATAAAAACAGTGTGAAGTAAGATATTTTTGGAAAGTTTAACTGTACAAGATCAGTTTTTTAGATGATATTGCTTGCTGTTGTACCGTACCGCTTGCATTATTAGTATTTTTGTGGTAAAATACTTTATAGATGGGCAGGTGAAAACATGGCAAAAGCTCAAAAGAAAAAAGCTGTTCCTAAAAAACCTAATCCTCTGGTTTTGTCTATAAATATTTGTGATGCTATTATAAGAGATGAGACCACAAAGAAAGTGTCGTTAATTGGAATTTTCAATACTATTCAGGTTGCGAGTTTCCCAGCCGTTCATCCATTGTTGCATTTATACATGGCCTTGACTAATGGTCATGGAGAGTACAAAGGGGAGATTAGACTTACGGACACTGCAGATAACGTTCTTATATCTGCACAAGGCCCTTTAGTGTTTAAGGATGCATTACAGGTAATCGAAATAAACTTTGAATGGCGGCTGCTGAAATTTAAGCATGATGGAGAGTACGTTATAGAGGTTTTGTGTGATGGTCAGCAGGTTGGTATGCGAAAGTTTAGAGTAGTTGGACCAAAAATACTACCAAGTTCCGGAACTGAAGCGAGATAAAAACATGTTGCAAAAAATAGAAAATCAGCACCAATTTCTTAGTCAGCAAGCAGATGAAGTATATTACGATTTTAGTTTCAGGCATACTCCTTCTCATTATATTCATTGGGTTCCTTACATAGGAGAACAAGGAGGCTGGAAAGAAACAAGAGAAGAAGAGGCTGCCGATATTGACCTGTTGCGGTGTGCAGAAAAAAGCACGGCTTTTGAATTCTTATATGACCCGGCTGAAGATATCTACGATTTAGCCGATGGGGAAGTCGTATGAGAAAAAGAGGAGAGATAGTCCTAATCTCTTTTCCTTTCACAAACATGGTCACAACTAAGGTGCGTCCTGCTTTAATAGTTTCAAGCAATTCTTTCAATAAAACGATGGGCGAGGCAATATTTCTCTTTATTACTACCAAGGAGTATAATACCGCGTTTGACTTAAGGATAAACAAGACACACACTGATTTTAAAGCCACAGGACTAAAAACTTCTTCTACGCTTAGAGTATCGAAACTAATGTGTTTAGAACAAGGCAAAATCAAAAAGCGTTTAGGTCGTGCTAGTAAACGTATCCTGAAACAAGTAGATACAAAACTGAAATGCTTATTGTTTCCCCGGAACTCTTAAAGCAATCCATTGAAGCCCAGAATTTCTGGGAAATGTACAGCTAATTTTCATAGGTTAAGGATTGCCAAACGATTCGTTTCTTTCTTTGCAGATTTTATTTGTCAGGCGAAGCAGCTTTCGCACACGTTTTGCCAAATACTCCAGTTCAACCCTTGTGATTTTGTAATCCTTTTTATAACGGGCGTCGATGTAAGCCTTCTTTAGCAGCTTAAATGTTTTGTCCTGCTGCTCGGTGCCGCGTGGGAAAATCCTGAAGAAAAGGGCCCCATCATGTCCGCCTGGCATTCTGCCAGGCTTTTCCAGGTCATCTGACCAAATACCGAGGACATACCAAAACACTAAAAAAGTTGAAAAAAATTTTATTTTTTAGTTGACTTAGCATAGTATGTATAACATAATAGGTAATGTAAAATAGAATATGGCAGGAATAATGAGGCACAAAGGCCGATAAGAACGCAATAATAAGCCCAGGAAAGGAGCATTTTATGAAATTTGAGAGTCAGTTATTAAAGGGAATCGCGCCCGTGGCGGTCCTCGAGATACTTTCGCGGGGCGAGATGTACGGCTACGAGCTCAGCCAGGCCATTGAGCAGCGCAGCGGCGAAATCCTCACCCTCGGCAAGGGCACACTCTACCCGCTGCTCTACAATCTCGAAGCAAAGAAGCTCGTAAAAGGCCAGTGGCAGCAGACGCAATCCGGCCGAAGGAGACGGTACTACTCTATCACCGCCAAGGGCAAGAGCGAGCTGGCCCGCCAAAAGGCCCAGTTGAAAGAGCTCACGACCGGCTTGGACCTTGTCTTCGGCGGCGCCCTGACAACGGTATAAACAATTTTCAGCGACGCCAAAGCCGTTTATTTGCAGAGGTGATTTGATGAAAATCAACATTCCGTTACCGGCAATAGTACTTGGGGCAGTCATCGGACTGGCCGTCGGAGTTTTCCTTGAGTACGCTTCCGAGGGTGAGGCTCTTGGCGTATTTCTCATAAGTGCGACGCTCGCCGGAATTATCATCGGCGCACTCATTGAGTTCATAAGACACCGTTGGGCAGTCGGTCGCGCCGCTTCCAGCAGCATCTGCCCTGCCTTGAAGGATTTGCCCGCCGATACCGTCGAATTTGTAGAGCGCATAATCGGCAAAATGCGATACCGCAGGAAGGTACGCGATGACGTCATGGCCGAGCTGGCGGCGCACTTCCAGGATGCACTCAAAGACTGCAAAACCAACGAAGAAAAGCAGCAAAAGGCCCGCCAATTAGTAACCGACTTTGGTGATGTGAAACTCCTGGCCGTCCTGCTCCGAAGGGCCAAAAAACGCTGCCGGCCCCTCTGGCGAACAGTCATCGCAAGAACCGCTCAGGCTATTGTAATACTGTTTGCTTGCTTTGTCGTTTACCTCGTCTGGTTCTTAACCGGCAAGCCCGTCATAACTACAAATTTTGTCGCTCAGCTCAATCAACTGGTGCATCCGGCTGTCGACGAGTCTCTCAACGCCGCCCCGCTGTACAAAAAGGCCGTTGACCTGTACAAAAAGCCCTCTGACCGCTTCCTGCTTTTCTTTGCCGACAACTATGAGCAAATATCCGATGGGTCTGTCTTCAGAGACAAGAGGCTTGCCGAACAAATCCGAGACCTGCTTGCCGGCGATAAAGAACCCGACCCAAACCAGGACCCGCAAGAGTTACGAGAAGAAGTAGTTGACAGAATGACCGACCTTCTTGCTTCAAAATATCACGAACTCAAACCACAGCAAAAAAACTTCATCGCAAAATGGATACAGGAGCAAAAAGAAGCCCTTGATATCGTCAACCAGGGCAGCCAAAAACCGTACTATTGGCACCAGTACCAAAGCCCTCCAGAAGACGACACAATGTTTTCGATTCTCCTTCCGCACCTGTCCCCGTTTCGGAACCTGGTTATGGCTTTGCGCTGCCGTGCCCACCTCAGTGCTGAGCAAGGCAGCTACGAAGATGCTTTCGAGGATATAAAGAGCTGTTATCGCTTCGGCCAACACGTAAAAGCCAAGGGCCTCCTCATCGAACAGCTTGTCGGAATTGCCATTGAGGCCGTCGCCGTCCAGACGCTCACCGACATCATCCACGACCACGAGATAGACTCCGCCAGACTTACTGCCTTACAGCGCGACCTGGAACAAACCATCGCCGGCGAAGACTTCACCATAACCTTCGAGGCCGAAAGGTTGTTCGCATACGACGCGGTACAAATGTGTTTTACCGAGGACCGTTTTGGCTCAGGACATTTATATATACCTCTCGTAAGAAATCTGTCAGGTTCTGACTCCAGTGACGGCTTTGGCAAGCTCATATCTGACGCAATCTCGCGCAAAGCTCTGAAAGGCGCCGTGCAGGTCCTGTTCCTTCATCCGGGCAAGCAGCAAACCAGGCGGACGGCTGAACACTTGTATGACTACTGTGAGCAGGTGGCAGCAAAAACGCCCGCTCAACTAAGGGCCGAAGGAATAAACATCGAAGAGCAGGCAATGAAAATCGCTGATAGAAATATTCTGCTGAATATTCTTATGCCCGCCGTAGACAAAATAATCGAACTAAGCTGTAGAAACAAAGCAGCAGCCCAGGCCGCAGTCACCGTCCTTGCCCTGCTTCGCTACCAAAAAGACAACGCCCTATATCCCGAAAACCTGCACGAGCTTGTCACAGCCGGCTATCTCAAAAACCTGCCTCCGGACCCCTACACTGACAAGCCGCTCGTTTATAGAAAAACCGAAGACGGTTTCTTGCTCTACAGCGTCGCCGGAAATTTACAAGATGACCGCGGCCTGGTTGGACGCGACCACGATGGCAAAGCACAAAAATGGCCAGACCAGGACGCGGGTGATGCGGTCTTCTGGCCTGTCCCGAAACCTGAAAAACCCAGGCCAGGAGAAAGACGACCGCAAAGAAGGAGCCGAACAGGAAAATGAAGAACAAGGACCCGAAAGAAAATCGGCCGAGTGAATTGCCGCAGTGTGCTGCTGATTTCATAGAGCTTCTCATCGCCAGGATGCGCTATCGCAAGGCCGTACGCGCCGAGGTGCGCACCGAACTGACATCGCATTTTGAGGATGCACTTAAAGACTGCAAAACCGACGATGAAAAACAGCAAAACGCCCAGCGGCTAATCGAAGATTTTGGAGACCCAAAGCTTCTGGCCGTCCTCCTTCGGCGAGCAAAAAAACGCTGCCGACCGCTCTGGCGAACAGCTATCGCAAGAACGTTTCAGACAGCGGCAGTACTGCTCTTGTGTTTCATTGTTTACGTCGCCTGGTTTCTAACCGGCAAACCCAATATCAGCACCGACTATGTGGCCGTGTTTAATCAGATGAGCCGACCGGAAATCTCCGACAAAGACAACGCCTGGCCGCACTACGAAAAGACCATAGACCTTTTCGTCCAGCCGAACGAACAACTGACACAAATAGAAAACTTCAATACTTATAGCAGGTCTCGGCACGCAGGCTTTGAGAGCCTCAATGACTCTGAAAAGGCAGCAATCCAGAAATGGACTTCACAAAACCAGGCTGCCTGGCGGGAATTTGCCGCGGCAAGTTCGAAGCCCTATTGCTTCAGAGAATACCGCCTCGGCGAGAATAACAAAAATAAATGGGTGATGGGCATCCTGCTGCCGAACCTCCGTGAGTTGAAAGATTTAGGCAACCTGGGAATCTGGCGGTCCCGAATACAAGCCGCTCACCGCCAGCCGCAGCAGGCACTCCAAACGGCTCTTGCCGTGGCCCGGGCCGCGAGACATTGGCAGAGAAAAGTCACCCTCCTCGAGCAGTTAATTGGAATTGGCCTCAGCAGAGTAGCTCACGAGCAAATATTGTCTATTCTCGCAACCGAAAGCATCTCCGCCGACGACCTGACAAAGTTTCAGCGGCAATTATCTGAAGCCTACCCGGACCAATACCCACTGATGAACATACAAGGCGAGAAGCTGTTTCTGCTTGACACCATTCAGCAGGTATTCACTGACGGGGGCCCCGGTGGAGGCCACCTCATCCCTGGACGCTTTATGCATGCTTTCGCCACAGCCAAAGATGAAGACGAGCACGAAAAGTCCGTGCTTCCCTATGTGGCTTTAGGCCTTATTCATGCCGGCAGAGATGAAACCACCGCAAAAGCAAACCAAGTATACGAAGGGTTGCTCAGGTTGAGCAAAATGAGTCCATACCAGAAACATCACACCGACATTGCTGACGAGGCCGATGTGATTCTCGCTCTGCCGGAATACAGGTACGCCCTGATTCGATACTTCCTGCCGGCCCTTGGCAGGGCTTGCGAACTGGGCTACCGCAGCCGGGCCTTGCATCAGGCAACGATAACCGTCCTCGCATTACAGCGCTGGCGGGCACAGAAGAAACACTATCCACAGAACCTCACCGAATTGAAAGAAGCCGGCTTTTTGAAACAAGCTCCAATCGACCCATATAGCGACAAGCCGCTCGTTTATAAAAAGACTGATGATGGCTTCGTACTGTACAGCCTGGGACAGGACTTTAAGGATGACGGCGGCAATCTCAATCGGGACGGCCGAGGCAAACTCGGCAGATGGCCGGACGAAGGTGATGCAGTCTTCTGGCCCCTTAAAAAAAAGAATTCACCCCGCCGGGATAATTGACTAAGGGCATGAAAGTTACTTCAGGCAAACTTACTTAGTACTGAACGCCTGCAACTCGCTTGGCCTTGCGCATCCGTCGGCGATTCCTCTCAGAAGGTTTCTCATAATACGCAGTGCGTTTCATATCCCTTATCAAACCCTCTTTTTCGCACAATTTCTTAAAACGCCGCATCATTTGCTGGACGGACTCACCGGCACGCGATTTAACCTTCAGCATATACCAAAAACCCCTTTCTTGAGCTAACCTCTTAATACAACTACACTTAGCAATCGCCGGCACAATCTGCCCAACTGCGCCGAATGCCTAATACTAATCGGCAACTCTCCTGTTATCAAGCGAAAATTTGCCGGCCACGTAACCAGCCGGTTGCCGGCGCGTTAATCGCCTTCTCATGCGGGGCTCCAACGCGTCCAAAAAGCCCTTTTTTACGTGCAAAAACGCCGTTCTGCCCCTCTGCCGAATACCTATTCACTGCCCGCATAACGCCTTCAATTGTATCACGCTGATTCTTTTCCCGCCCGAAGCAACCCCAACTAAAAACTAAAAACCATGTCCTGCTTGCCCTCCGAAGCTTCTGCGAAGGTGGGAGCCTAATCGAAGGGTCAAAACTCTTCCCCCCCGCTCCTCCGTGCCTATAAGGCACCTCCCCCAGTCTCTCTATCCACCCCTGCACCTTTTTTACCATAACCGGCTACCATAGCGTTGGCGAGGGCCACTACATCTGCTTCTGCTTTGGGAAATTGTGCCATAGTTCATAAACCCCTTAAAAATAATAAGTTATATTTATTTATCCCGCTTTGACTTAGTCATAAAGTAAATTGACTTTGCCTCTGCGCAGCGTGCGCAGCCACAAAGTAAACTGACTTTGCCGCAAAGTCAACTGATTTTGTGCCAAAAAAAGGCGGCAATATCACAATGTAAGCTAACAATGCCCGTTTTTAGGCCAGAAACGCAACTTTAGGGCTTTTTCCGGAAGACTTTAGTAGTGATCGCCTTAAATAACGAAGCTAATTTAGAGAAATATCTGGCTGGCTGTAAGTCTGAATACTCATGGCGAAAATGAATTTCAGAAATCCAAGCCAAATGGTTACGTATTGATTCTTTCACTTGCCTTGGAATATCATTTTTCATCAAGAGATTACCATGGTAACCGTTTGGGGGTTTCTGTATTGGTCTTCTCTCATATTTGAAACGGTCGGCAATTCCTCGTTTTCGTATGATTAAATCTATTTCATCACGCTGAATAATGGCAACACCTATCTCATATCTCCATTCACCATCATCCTTTTGTTCCAATGTGAACTGAATTGCCTTTGCATCGTCATTCCAATTGATAGATTCTTCACACCATCCGTCTGGCCTAGCCTTGTTAAACGGATATAGACCTCTATTTGCCATTGTAGTTTCTTCAATTAGGCAATTCGAATGGTGTATACCTCTAATACAACTGTCTGGATAAACCATAATTAAGTCTAAGTATTTTTATTAATGTACTCGAGAAACCCAGATATTGTGTCATCCATATTTTTCAATTGGCCAGACATGGTCAACTCGTTAAGTTTTTCATTTGCGAGTAAATGCCAACCGGAATCAGCAGGATTTACCTCAAGATTAAAACCGATCCTGAAATCGGGAAATATCCAGTCTATAGATACAGCTCCATTTTCTTCTATGTGGGGGATTAGTGCTGGAGTATTTCTTAAATCTGGTCGGTCATTAATCTTTGTATCAATCACCAATAAAAGCTTCTCTATCTGCTCAACTACTGTCTTATTTTTGATCTGTGGGATGATTGCTTTCAGTTTTCTGATTGGGCTAGAACCACCCCCAAGAGAAAAAGATCTGATTTCTCCGGATGAACCTGTTGTCACATCTCTCGAATCGTTCATATTCTCATTAAACTGTAATTTCGTGAAATATTCTTCAGGATAATTCTTCAGGTTCCATAGCTTTGTGCAAACGTTCAGTAATTAACCACTGGATTAACCTAGATGCGCGTATGTGGAAAGAATCTAGTTTGCCCACTGCATCCCCGATCTCGGTTCTTTCAGTAATGAAAAAATCCGTGTCAATCATAAAGCACTTCTCACTTTTTTCTTCCCAATCTACAAGCCCTGTTATAACTCGTGCTATGCCGCCATTATCTGCCAGTTGAATCTCATACTTTGCTTCAAAGGATTTGATATTGGAACACACTTCATTTGAACCTAATAAGCCAAGAATATATGGTTTTAATAATTTATCCCAATTTACGTTACCCAGATTCAATAATGATCGTTTTATGATGTCCACGTATCTTAGGCCAATCCTAGAAAAATATGCGGGCTTATAGATTTCTACCAGCGCTTTTAGTGGTATTTTTAATTTTTGTTGGAATTGCTCACGTCTCTCATATTTCAGCGAAGTCAACGCTACAAAAGTTCGTGTAAGGTTAACATGCCAGAGTTTATCCTCAGACACAAACTCATAATTTTTAATCTTCGTAGGCATTATGTTTCGGAGCGTGTCCCAAGGTATCTCCCACTGCTCTATTTGGGGTAACGGTAATATAGCTTCTTCTTTTTCGCGAAACTCAGGAAAGTCATTCCCAATACTTTCCTGAAACTTAGCAGGTAGTTCTGTATCTATTTTCAGAATCGGCGGAAATCTAAGTTGGCATATAACTCTATCGAGAGGATTCTTGTGGTAGACTACCCTTTTTGCTTCTGGAAAAGGCATTTTATCCTCGCTTTCAGCTTATCGAACTTTAGACATTTCCCTCTTACATTAAAAGCGATCAATTTCAAAGATTAACAATCTTACCTCTTATGCTAATACTATCCTTTATTGTCGCCAAAGGCAAGTTAGAAATTCACTAATCCCACAATATATTTTCTCCGCCGTTGCTCAGCCAATTTTACAAAACCGCCATCACCGTATTACTCGGCTGTCCTCGGCGGAATACCAATAATCAATAATCCTTAATCAATAATCATTTATCCTGCCGCTCCAGTTGCAAGCCCCCGTTGTTAGCTGGTTTGAAATTATACCCTTTTGGTCAAAAACTGCAAGATTTAATTTTTGGCTCAATTCACGGATTTTACAACTCTAACTCTCTCGCCCTAAGCTGAGGCCAAGTTAGCTAACCGAAAGCGGGCTGGCGAGGCACAAACCCGCACTTGCCCTCAACACCGGAACTTCCCGCAACCCGCCTTAAATTGTATTGCCCTGATTTTAGCCAACCTCCGCCAAAAATCAACCAAATGCGCAGGCGCCCAGCCGCAAAAAGCCAAAATTCTAAAAAATTCTTACTCCTGTCCATATAAGCACTTATGCTCTTCGAACCTCCAAAAATCCCCGAATTTTCGCACGAAACGCGCAGGTTGCTCTAAAGGTAGAGAAGCTGATTTTGTAGGCTGGGGCCTCAGCCCCCGCCATTCCAGCTAAAACGTAAATACTGAACCTTAAACCCCTTAGGAGAACCTGAAAATGGCTACCGAACCCCAAATCCTCGCAAACCGCCGTAACGCCCAAAAATCCACTGGCCCCCGAACCCCCGAAGCCAAGGCCGCCGTCGCAAAAAACGCCCTCAAACACGGCCTTACTGCCCGCCAGGACGTAATCAAGGGTGAAAACCAGGCCGATTTCGACCTCTACCGCGACGAAATGCTCGACGAATTAGCCCCCGTCGGCCCTATGGAGACTATGTTAGCCAACCGAGTCGTAAGCCTCT